>Ga0065711_1005495_pt1 | contig 42255 bp, 21 predicted proteins | sample Hoacrofraction12_FD_59098 | JGI IMG/M metagenome (GOLD analysis project Ga0065711, IMG submission 59098) | Hoatzin crop microbial communities from Cojedes, Venezuela - Epithelial fraction 12 v2 (version 2) | ecosystem: Host-associated > Birds > Digestive system > Esophagus > Crop | place...
CCAGGGCTCTGTCACCCTCAGAGGGAAGAAGTTCTTCCTCATGTTCAGACGGAACTTCCTGTGCCTCAGTTTGTGCCCATTGCCCCTTGTCCTGTCGCTGGGCACCACTGAGAAGAGTTTGGCCCCATCCTCCTGACACCCACCCTTGAGATATTTGTAGGCATTTATAAGGTCCCCTCTCGGCCTTCTCCAGGCTAAACAACAAATGTATTTCTTCATATAATACTTAACTGTAGCACTGATTATTGCAGATTGTAGTGACTGATGAGTGTTTATGGGAGTTCAAAAGCTGAGTGGTCATGTTCATGGGGAGGGTGAGTAAGGGAGAAGTCCTCAAAGGCTATTAATTCCTAAGATTTGGGTCAGGAAGTCCCCGAGCTGTGAAATTACAGAATCTGAATGAGTGTTTCAGGGAAGTGTAATTTACATGCTTGCTTTACTCTTAATACTCTTTCCAAAAAATCTCCTAACGGCTGCCTTTTGTTAGGGTGAATGGCCATTTGCTCTTCTGTGAAAAGGATTATTCACTCCTGCACAGAGAGGATTTGACCAGAATATGTGCTGTGTTAGTAGCCTGTGTTGGTAACGGACTGATGTCAACGTGAAACTGAAACACCTGTTCTGGGATACTCTTTCAGACCGCTACAAATACTACAGTAACAATCTGTAATAATGCCAAATATACTCCACCTAATTTAAAGAAGAATTGTTAATACTTTCACAACTGCTGGTTTGGGGTTGTGTTTTTATCCTTTCTAGAGAGAAGTTGTTTAAATCTGAAGTAGACACTATGGAAGTGATGTGACACATAGTTTGTTTCCTTATATATAAATGTTTACTTTTCTGTTGGCTACCAAGCACAGACCATGCTGTTTCCTAACTAGGTGAGGGATATTGACAGGCTTTTTTCTCCTTTTTCCCACACTGGTAATTATACTGACCTTTTCTGTGGCTACTGTTTTCCATTGATACTAAACATTTTACAAGAGCATACTGTCATCATTGCCATTTTACACAGGGGAAAGCGAGGCCGGCGGTCACAGGTCATCCAGTGGACCGGCGCAAGTAAGAGCTGGCAACATAATCATTTCTTGTTCACTTGGGTAAACCACTGCAGGATTGATTGAGGTGTTCACATCTGAGACTGATGGTCAGATCTGGCTGTCTGAGAAGCTGTATATTAATGAGTCTGGTTTTATTTTTTATTACTTCCAAAGTGCTTAGCTTTATGATGATTTTTCATTTGTTTATTTCACACAGGTAATCATAGATGACCAGTTACCTGTTGATCATAGCGGGGAACTTCTCTGCTCTTATTCTAACAATAAGAATGAATTATGGGTATCGCTAATAGAAAAGGCTTACATGAAGGTCATGGGAGGATATGATTTTCCTGGATCAAATTCTGTAAGTACTAGATTATTTCTAAGAGGCAAAAATTTCACTTGGATAATCTTGGGTCAACAACTTTTCTTCTAGTGAAATAAATTAATTGCTTGGGGGGGCAAGGATTGGGTTTGACGTTTTCTTAAATTTTTTTTTCCTATTTCTTTCACAAATACGCTTAGCTGTACTTGAGATTTAGCCCATCAAAACAGAATGAGCAAGGCATCTTGATGGGCAGAGTTAATACTCTAACTGCAGGATCGGCCCTTGTGGTTGGGAAGTATGTGTGTTTACATAGAGTCTAGATGGAAGTGTTGGGTAAAGTCATAAAATTTTTGCCTGTATCAGTACTGCTGATTTTGGTTTCTAACTGTTGTTCCGTGAATAGGACAGTTCTCCCTCATTGGGTAGGGGAGTCAGCTAGGAGAGGAACAGGCTAGTCATTTAGTATGTGTCTGTAGAGGGAGCAAGTACTGTGAGCTGTGAAAGTTTATCAGATTGTTCCACTCATTTATATAAATACGTCATGGGTTCCTGTAAGGTGGTTATGAAAGAAACAGTCATCGTACTGCAGCCAGGCAGACGTGCAAATTATTCTTTTAAACAGTTACAGCTTACTGAAATGAGTAGCCCGCATAGTCTTCATTCGTTACTTAGGAAGCATTTCTGGTTTTACTTTAACATTCTTTAAAATTTTACCAGTATATTTTTCATTTCATGGTGTTGTTCACATACTAGTTGGTGTCTTAATAATCGCATTCTTGGAGGATGTACTAGGTAACCTTTTGAAACCTTTTGAAAAATGATTATGGAGTCAAATGTGGCTTTGTATAAGGGGTAAAAGTAGCATACACTTTTATGTATGTTTATGTCAGTGTTGGGCTGCTTTGTTTTGGAGGGCAGAAGCTGGTGAGAACAGCTGTGTTTTATTCCCATTGTTGTCCTCGAACTTGCTATCTGGAAAAACAGCTTGACTTGTGACATTTAATCGCCGCCCTTCCCACCCTCTATGCTTTTGACTGTATTATAGCTTCCTTGTATAATCAGGGTTACTTACTGGCTACGTTGTAATTCCTCAAGTTCCCACCCACCAGTGCTGGTTATTGACACTTCAAGCATTTATAGTCTCCGCTTTTGCTTTGAGGAGTACAAAGCAAAAGAAAAGCAAATAAGCAATATTTCAAGGAGATGAAGTGGGGAGATTAAAGTCTCTTTTTATGGAAATACATGTCAATGTCAGCTTTATCGAAAGGAATAAAAAATCCAAACCCTGAGACTTAGAAGTAAAACTTAAATTATTTACAATGTGTATATAATAGCAAGGTTTCAAATAGCGCTTCTGAGACTATGCTTTAAAAGTCTGTGAATCAACAAAATAAATAGAACACATCATAAAATTGAACATGGTTGATCATTCTCTTATGCTACTGTTGCTCAGAAATTCCAGTTTGTTTCATCAGTTGACTTGCCAGCTTTTGTTTGCTTTTTAAGAGGCTATTTGGAAATGTTGTTCTAAGCTAATCAAATAAGGTTTTTGTTTGTTTATTTTAATATAATCTTGAGCCTCTTATATGTAGAGCTATATTGTAACTTGAGTGTACTGGATTTCTTTCAAGGCACTTTTATAATTTGTGTGCAGACATCATATGCTTATAAATGGATTATCTATTCTGATTTCTTTTGAATGCTTGCATTTCAGAATATTGATCTCCATGCACTGACTGGTTGGATACCCGAAAGAATCGCTATGCACTCTGACAATCAAGCTTTCAATAAAGATAGTACTTTCAGAATGCTTTATCAGAGGTAGAAGTTCTTTCTTAAGTAATTAAAATGCTTGCTGTGTAGTAGTTGCGTTACCAGTGTAAAAGCAGTACAGTCACCACAGATGCTTTGATAGCATTTTGGTACTACTGCAAATTGTGCTTTGTAAAACCTCCATATGCTTTCTGGAAGAAGAATTGAGATATTGGTGGCTTTGGTAGAACAGAAGAGTAAAATGTTGCGGAATTTCGTTTGAGGTGTTTTTTCTTCTTTACATATGAACAAAAAAAAATAGTAGCCCATCTCTTGATGAAGAAAATAGAATATAGAGTCAGAGAAGAGCAGCTTGGAACCAAGATAGAAGTTAAAAGTGTTTTAAATTAGAAGGAAATGTGTTCTGTGTTCCCACTCAGTTCCCTGGAACTTTGGCATTGATCTGCTGTCCTTAGCAAGCAGATATAATACAGTATTTCTAATCGTGTCGCAAGATCTTGATTATTATGCCCTGCTAGTAAATCTCATGGAGGAGGAGCAAGTCTATCAAAACTGCAATACTGATCTTCAGACCTACCATAACAATTCTACTTATGGTGAAAGATACAGCTGCAATTTATAGATGTCAGCTAGCAAGTACTTTGATTTCTTTCAAAATAGTTTTGTGCAACCTGTTTCTTACGCATTTCAGTGCAGTAGAAGGGGGACGTTCTGTTGACTGAAACATCTGCATTCACCATAAAAGAGCATGACTCTTCACAGTGCTTTTTCAGTTGGTTAGGAGCTCTGTTAGTTGTCAACAACTTTTCAGATACGCTGGTGTTGCATTTTGGAGGTGTGACTGCAGTTAGGGTGGGATCTAGCCATTACAGCATTGCTGTTGTTCACCTGTGCTAGCCTGAAAAAGTGTGGCTCCACAGTCCAGTGACCCTGTAAACTGTCTAGGGACGCTGTGTATGTACTTGGATTTCAGCATGGGCTGGGAAACGTGCTAGTGTCTCGTCACAACAATAATTGTTGTGAAATTAACAATTGCAATTCAGAATAATTGCAGGACTTGGTTGTTGTGAATTGACAATTCAGACTCTGTAAGGCCTGTGCTGGGGGACACAAAACATTAGTGTAAACACCTGCAAAAGTACGGAAGCATGAACTTCTCATTCTTCAGGTTTTGGGAAGCTCCTTCAAAATCCTGGGGGTGTGACAGTCGTTAATTTGCTATATGCAGTGATCGGCTAAATGTTGATCAAACCACATTTGTGTTCAGCTGAACATCTGTGAAGAGTATCTTTGACACAGATTGAATTTCAGGTTGATAAATGCTGATTTTTATTTTGTAATGAAAATAATATTTTTTTCACTTAAAGCCTATACTTAAATACTGAAAGAAAATAGTTCCAGTTTCTCAAGCTTTTTCAGGGTTGATTTCTGCTTATAAAAAACCCTATATTCCAGTTTTTATAAAGCAAGGTCCAGCTAACAGCTAGTGTGCAAACGTGATGTTAGTTTGCAACATGAGAAATTTCAGTTAAGCAGTTTTTCACCTCTTTTTTTAAACAGATTTCACAAGGGAGATGTCCTTATCACAACAGCAACAGGTGTGATGTCTGAAGAGGAAGGAGAAAAATGGGGTTTAGTTCCAACCCATGCGTATGCAGTCTTGGATATAAGAGAATATAAGGTATCAAGTACAGCTGAAGATGTTTTCAGATGCCTGTTTGAAACCTGTGTCTGTGATGGGTAGCTGCTGATTTTTTTGCTCGAATGGCTTGTATTGTTCATTTTGTCTTGAGCTCCATTGGGAAATTCCAGAAAACTTAATGATGCTGTATTTTCTTGAGCTACTGGTCCATGTTCCATGTTAATATAAATATAAAAATTACCTTGACAAGATATGTTATTTTGTAAATTATTGTCAGCAATTTTATTTTGCATTTCTTTAGGGACTTCGATTTCTTCAGTTGAAAAATCCCTGGAGCCACTTACGTTGGAAGGGACGGTACAGTGAAAATGACATAAGAAATTGGACCCCAGATCTACAGAAATACTTGAACTTTGATCCCAGAACAGCTCAGAAAATAGACAATGGTAATAAGGTTTAAGAAGTTGTTATCTTTTCAAATAATGTAGATCTTTGTGGTGTATCCCTGCAGGAAGGCGGAAAGAAATGCTCAAGCACAAGGAGACGGAGAGTAAAAAAAAATACTAGAAACTGAATAACCCAAAAGTTTAGGAAATATTTGTGTATTTAAATCTGTCATTTCAAATTTGTCTGAGGTTAAGTAAACTGGATTGTTTAATATATCTCAAATTCATTGACATGAAATGACCTCCTTGCTTAAGCGTTGCTATCTCAGTATCTGGGCACGGGGCATTCAGTGCAAAGATAACATTCTGACAATAAGCTGCGTAATGCTGCTCTTTAATACGTGAATAGACGTCTTGTGGGGTTTTTTTCTTCCAACATTTGCAAATATATCTCAACATGGTTACTGTAATCAGTATTTAAATTAGTCTTGCCTGTATTTGAAGTTGTGCACTGGAGGTAAGTGGGGCTTTTTCCCCTTGCATTACATTAATATATCTATAAACAAATATTTTCATACACACTATTTCCAGCTGTAAGAGTAGGTTGAGATCTCTCTTTGAGGCAGCGGGACGGCTATGTCACTGTCCGGAGAAACCATATGGAATGATGCCCAGTGTTGTCCTGCTGCATCTTCCCTAAGGAGCAGCAGAGTGTGGCATCTGGAAAGTCAGCATGGCTTTGCTGACGGAAGGGCAGGCTATTGACAGTTGAGAAATCCTGCAGAAGCCGTGCTTTACATTCAGAAAGAAACGTCTGCGATTTTTTTAGAGTATCGTAGCTCTCTCCCCGGAGATCTGTGAGGAAGCCCTTTTGTTCAGTGCCGCTCCATTTTGACAACAGTATGCATCCAAACCCATTACATTGTAGCATTTATTGGTAAAGCCTCGTGTAAATACAGAAGGAAAACTTTTGATTTAAATATAAGAATAGCACCCCTGGGTTTGTGACAGTTATGAGAGATTAGCTCATTATTTGCTTACCAATTCATTTAGTAAAGAATTTACATCTGTAACATTTAAGAGTTAAAATTACTAATGTATATAAATTTTAAGGGAGTTGTTTGACTGAATTTACACTCTGGTCTTTGGTCTAAGTGTGTAGCTATTATGACTGCATGGGTTTTTTTTTAGTGCTGCAAGATCTGCAACTGCTGATGTCAGAGACTTGAATTATAAGGCTGATACCTTTTTGAGGGTTCATTTCATCAGGAATCTGTCAGCTTGCAGGCATTGTTGTTGGCTGGAGTTGCAATTAAGGGAGCTATGGAGAGTTAGAATAAACACATGAGAATGTTGTAAAGAGGAAGCAGATTCAGGGTGCCAAAGCAGGTCACATAGGTGTTGAATGAAGTATCTTAGAAATACATTTGGACATACTCACATGTTGATTGAATACCTGATTGTGCTGGATGACTACTGAAGTAGGTTGTTGAACTGGGGAAACCTGTTTTTCACTGTGTTACTTTGCGTTTTTTTCAAAAACCTAGGAAGGGGGGAGGCAGGTCAGAATTACATAATGATGTCTCTTTCAATACAACAGATTCTCTCATACCTTCTGCTTAGTGCTTGAGAATCAAAAGCATTCTGACAGCTTCAGAAAGTCCTTGATGATAAGCAGAGGCTAACTTGTTTTTCTTGCTTTAACTTGTTTGTTTTGGGGGTTTAATTTTAGAAATTTGGGCAATGCAAATGTTACTACTAAGTTTTACAGAAGTGTGGGTTTATATAAGCTTGATCTTTTGCCTGGAAAGAGACTTTTGAAAACCAAGTAAAATCAAGGTGTCTGGTAAGGAAACGATAACAGCATTTCCTTTTCAGGCATTTTCTGGATTTCCTGGGAGGACCTGTGCCAGTACTATGATGTTATTTATTTGAGTTGGAACCCAAGTCTCTTTAAAGAATCTACGTGTATTCACAGGTTGGTCCAAGAAAAAAAGTATCTGACTGAATGTTCTGATGTGATGTTTCCTTCCTTCCATTCTTCCTAGTTACAGCTGAAGAGGCTGGGCTCCAACCATGCTGCCTTGAGCCTGACATTACGCTTTTAAATTCTAAGCCCAGGTGTTGTTTTTGACTATTTCTGTAACATTGTTGAAACTCCAGTGACTGTTTTGATGATGCTGTGGACCTAAGTTTGTGTAACCAGATCCTGACCACAGTCACACATCTCTCGGTCAGAATAGAAATCAGATTTTTGCGCAGTCTGTGTTTTGTTTAAGCAGTCGTCAGATGGTGCTTGAGTGACCTAGCTTTTATTTGGGATTCATTTTCCTGGACACTTGCAAGTGACTTGTGCAGTGCATGTTGTCTTTACAGGGTGTGTTTGCTGATGTCAGAGCAGTTTAATTCCTTTTTTTCACCAGTCATAGTTATCACAAGTAATCTTCCTTGCCGTCTGATTTTTTTTTTTCTGAACACTACCTGTCTCCTACCTAGTATCCATCTCATTTGGTCTTTTTGTCACCCAGGTTGAGGCTAAGTGTGTCTCAGTTTCTGCAAGCAAGGGTTTCTCTATTTTTCCACTCCGTTATACTGCACTTTGCCACTGCTTCCACGCTGTTTCTGTGTGTCTTACTCTGCATGAGCTCCTTCATCCATAGTACAACTGCTGAGTTTTACCTGTAAAGGTTCCTTCCATCTTTTTGTTCAAATTAATTCTAAAATACACTGTGGTGGCGTAACAAGGTGAGGTAATGTGTATGCTAATCTCAAATCCCAGCTATTAGTCCGCCTTTCCTTATATTATTAGTGGTCATCGTACCCTGTGTAGGGAAATGTGTAGCACGGAGGCAATTGCCATAAGAAGTGGAGTAATGATGGTGATAATTTGAAGCTTAGTTGATAATACAGCCTTCCATACATGGTGTTCAGTTTTAAAACCGTGGGAGGGTCAGTGGGACTTAGGACTAGTTTTGTCCACTTCTGTTCCCTGCGTGCCACGCTTTGTGTTCAGTCAGCAACACTTTTAGTTTTTCCATACCTTATTTTCCTTGCCTAGACAGTTTGTGAGGGCGCAGGCCATTTTTGCAGTAGGGTACCTCAAAGATGTTTTTTAACACTTCATGCAGTCACTGTTCCAAGCATAAAACAGATCGAATTTTAAAGAAAAACTAGCTGAATAAAAAACTGGAGGAAAAAATTTGGCAAGCTTTTGGAACTCACCATAGCTTACATATGGAGTCTTACAGTTACAAAAGCCGAGGTGTTTCTGCGTTAATAATTCATACGGTGTGTGCAGTCATCATGATGAATTGGCAGCCTGGGCTCCCCGAATGGCTGTGCTCTGTGTGGCTGCAGTCACCATACCAAACAGCCGGTCTGTTTGTATTTAGCATTTTTTGTTATCACACTTGTATTGTAGTAAAGTCATTCATAAAACAAAATTGTAAGGTTATGCTTTTGACACTGATGAGTTATGTGACCACTGTCATAGATCCCTGCAGAAAATTAGCCTTCAGTCACTTTGTTACTGATAATGGATAGCTCTGTATCTATGTAGGATTTGGAGTCAGATTTCAAAGCACGAATTAGTATCTTACTGGTCTAATAACGTCTCTGTATTATTACTTGTAGTACGTGGGATGCAAAGCAAGGCCCGGTGAAGGATGCCTACAGCCTGGCGAACAATCCTCAGTACAAGCTGGAGGTCCAGTGTCCACAAGGCGGTGCTGCCCTCTGGGTTCTGCTCAGCAGGCACATCACCGATAAGGTGCCCGCTTCTCTTTCTTACATCTTCTGCCAATCTTTTTATATAGCTTTCTATGTTATTGGTATATTACTGCTTGTAGTTTCATGCTCAAGTATGTATGTCTACGTATATGTATAAATATTAAATTCAGCAGGTACACATAACTGTGTACAAGATCATTGAAGTAGACCCAGAGTGAAAATTTGAGTGAGATGATTATTTTCTCCACCATAAAGGTAATGAAGTAACTCTGAACTGTTATAAGTGAAATTGGTGGCAGTTTGTTTTTCAGGTATATTTTTTTAAAGGATTGGATCAGGTATCTTTGTAAATACAAATATCAGATCGTACCATGTGGTGATCGAAGGCGATGATAGAATGCGTACTTAATTCTGTGTAAGCACTAGTTATGTTCCACAGAAGAGTACAGCTCTGATTTGTGTTTTTTATAGGATGACTTTGCACACAATCGGGAATTCATTACAATGGTTGTTTACAAGACTGATGGCAAAAAAGTTTACTACCCAGGTTAGTGTACCTTAATTGTCAAGAAGATGATGTTAGAAATAAATGAAGAATTGCAAAGGATTTTATGGAGAGGAAATGCACTTTCTGCTTTAAAACTAGATGCCTCACTCTGAGAGGTCAATCTTCCGAAACAGTTGTTTAGCCGTGTTTGACCACCTTCAATAGGCTACGCTGAAGGAACAAACCGAGCTGTATCTGTTGGAAGCACGCGAAGAGGTCTGCATGGTCCTGCTGACACTTAGTCTGGCACAGCATTTTCTTTATTGTTCTGTTGATTTTGCAGTGGCAGTAGTTAATTCTTAGAGCAAACAGATGCTGCGCTTCTGTTTATGTGATAACATAATTATCTCCCACATTTGTGAAATTATTTAAAGGTTTATGGCTTCAACTAAATGTAAATGATCAAGGTGAATTGTTCTATGAACTTGGCTGAGTAAAGTACCTAAGCAAGGTCCTGAGATATAGCAGAACACTTCAACGTATTTCAAAGGATCAGGTATGGAATGTTTAAGAAAAATATTTAGATGTTCAGATTTTATCAGAGTATTACTCTCTGTCATTATAGGTCAGATTCTACTCACTTTGAGAAGAAGGGGCTTGGCTTTTGAAGCTTTGTAGCTGTGAAAAAGCCATGTTTTGTTTCAAGACAGATCTGAAGCACAGGTTGAGACACAGAAAGTAAAGGTAATGCCCAGGCTGGATGGATAGGGTAGACTGCAAGTTTAAGGTAGAGCAAGTAATAGTTGTTATTTATTCTTGATATCAACTTAGAGACCTCTGTAAAAATATTCCTTGGAATAATTCAGTGAAGGTGCATCCTAAGGCAGATGGGATTTAGCCTATAGCTTTTACAGATAAGGAACCTCGTTAGAACCAGGGTTGCATTCAGGTAGCTGCTCATGCAACAGGTAGTAGCAACAGTTAGAGAGTAGCTTTTAAAGCTCTTTTCACCAAAGAGTGGAATTTGTGGGGTTTTTTTCCTATTGGGATGGCTGGAAAGGGTTGCATTGTTCATCTCTGGTCTTGTTCGGTGAACTCTGCCAACCAGTTTCCCTAGAATCCAAGCTGTCTTTCTGCGGAAGGCATCTGTTGAGACCTGACCAAATCATCATCTGTTTTTGCAAGAGCTGATCTTGTTGAAGCATCTGCTTCTGCTTACAGCCCAAGACATGCGTCTGGTGTTTCTGCTACTTGTAGCAGTGCTTATTTTACATACCTGTCTTACTGAAAGCATTCTTAACTGGGCAAACCAAACACATTTGTGTAGTGGAGGGAAGTGGTTGGTTGTGCTTGAAAGAGACAGTCTTCCAACCAAGACCACTAGCAAGAACTGGATAATTCATGTGTTTTGTCTTGCTACCCAAACTCTTTTATAAACTTTAATCTCATGAGCTCAAACTCATTTAAAACTTTTTTCCATGGAAATACATTAGTCAGACGGCAGTATTATTTTTACCATCTGTTAAAATAAGATCAGTACAAAGCAGCTTAATCCGTTGGCAGTGAGGCCAGGATTTCCCATTCCTAAGCTTTTCAGTGTTTTATATTAATCCTTTCCTCTCTCCCACATTGCCTTGTGGAAGAAAATAAAGGGACCTGATCCTGGGCTTAATGAATTAACTGGCTAGACTTGTTCCTGCTTCGCTGAAATTAAAAGGAGTCTGGAAAGAACCAATTAGAGGCCAAATAACAAATTACATTGTCTAATTGTAAAAGCAAATATTTGGGATATTCATAATAAGCACCACATGTGAGTTGGTTCTGGGATCCAACTACATAGTGTAATGATCACAAGGATTTGGAGAGACAGACAAAGTGTGTGCCAATTAGTTAAAGAAATTAACGTGTCTTAAAGTCTTATTTGCCCAGTGGCCAAAGATTTTGGCAGCTTGTGTTCTGGAATGGTCCAGTCAATGGAGAAAGAACAGTCTCCTCACAGATTTTTAAAGAGTGCTCAAACATTCTATGTCTGTCATCTTAAATTTCAACATAACCACAGTAGGTCTCCTTTGAACAGTGACATTGGTGGGAGATGGATAAGCAGCACTTGCAAGTCATGGGATTTAAGCTCTACTTTCAAGTGCAGAATTTGTGTCCTGCCATGCGTGAGGTACCTCTCCTGAAAATAATAGTTGCTCTTAAGATTATCTGTCCTTTTTTTATCGAGGCTGTATTATTTTGAGAGCACTCAAGTCTGCTTATGGCTAAGAAGTTTACCAAACTGGGGGATTTTTTGATGTGGGAAAAGCATTCATCCCTTTTCTTTTTCAGCTGATCCTCCTCCGTACATTGATGGTATTCGGATCAACAGTCCCCATTATCTGACCAAGATAAAGCTGACCTCTCCAGGGCCCCACACGTTTACCTTAGTGGTGTCCCAGTATGAGAAACAAAACACTATCCATTACACCATCAGGGTATGTAGTGCTGATTTCATAATGAATGTAAACAATTAAACTATTAAGTGTCCTTTATTTGCAAGTTTGATAAACAAGTGTAATTCTGGATCGATAACTGTTATTTTGGGGAGGGAGGCTATGAATGATGGAGCAGAACCATTGGGTGAAGTGCTTGATAATGTTCTCCATTGTAGTTAAGACAATATAGTGTGTGTGGTTTTAGTAATGAAATTTTTAGTGATAAAATCAGCTGAAAAATACTTTATTTCCTAGAACAAAAAAAAATAGTATCTGTTTGCAGGCAGAGATCAATGTTAGATGTCTCTTTTTTTCTCACTGAAAACAGTAAAAGGCAGATTGCTTCTGTTGTGGTTTTTTTTTTTTAATAAAAATTAAGTAGAACTAAATCTTGTTAGTCCTAGCAAGTCCTAGTTCTGGATTTTGAGTTTCTGAGGGGATCGTCTGATAAGTAATATGGGCACGTAGTTAACGAGTATCTAAAATGATATGTAGGCAATTCTGCTTTTTATAACGTGTCATGGTTTCATATGAAAAGTGCAAGATGAATCTGTGACCAGCTGCTTCTTTTGTGACACAGGTGTATTCCTTGTGCAAGTTCACCTTTTCCAAGATTCCTACACCTTACACCATTTCCAAACGGGTAAGGAAATACTTTCTTTTATGGCTCAGTGGATAATAATTCTAGCTTAGCTTTTCTGTATTTGAAATGTACAAGGTTTAAAAATGTATTTTTATACTACTGCTCAAAAATGCCAAGTTATGCTGTCTTTTAACAAATGAAACTTCTTAACTAAAGCTTAATCTAAGCATCATTAGCACAAGACCAATCCTGTACTCAAGTTATGTGTGATTTGTCAAACAATTAGCTGCAGTATTAGCATAATCCATATGGACATAAAAGTCCTTGGGCTGGCTCACGCTGTTCGCACCACTCTGTACGGATGGCGACTTAACTGTCGCTGGCGTTTGGTGTGTGAGCTCCACCTTGGTCGCAGAGCGTGGTGTTACAGCTGTGCCACTGCAGACGCGCTGCAAAGCCTTTGTAGAACAGATTGGCCCATAGAATAACAACCTGTACCCCAGTTACTCTGTAGACCTCAAATTGTGCTGGTGCTATTGCAGAGCAGAAACCCTGCAAAAGCGTTGCTCATTTTCCCCGTGAGAGAATTGCATGATTTTCTTAGAAAAAATCTTGGCATGATGGAACAAAATCAGCAGTGGCAAACCAAAGGCGCCAGTAGCAAGACTGTGACAAACGGACTTCGGAGGGCAGTATCATAATATGTTGTTGTTCCTATATTTTGCTAAAACGTCTCAAAAGTCTGTGATCACTGGGATGAGCACTCACACTGCCGAACCGGATCAAGGCAATATACCCGTGGTGCATTTCATGTAGAAATGCTCCCTGAGAGTACAGCAGCAGGGGCAAGAGCAAAAAACCTTGATTGAAGTTAACTCGGAAGCCCAGGCAGTTTTGGGGCCAGCTGCTGTTCTCATTTCAGCTGTCAACATGAGCTGCAGTTATACCTTCAGCTGAAGTATAAATATAGCCAAGAGATCACAGGATAAAGCAACTTGCATGTATTTTCATGTACCAACAATTTTATCCTCGAGAAAGAATAAGCCAGCAGCTGTTAACTTTAATCTCGGTACCTACCATGCATTCCCTGTGGAATCCTACTATAGGCAGAAGTCTTCTGTCCAAACAGTAACCTCTGTCGGGAAGGGAGAAACAAGGCTAGTTTGAGCCACAGTGGAACAAGTGGGCAGGAGTGTCGATCTGATCGAGGGTAGGAAGGCTCTGCAGAGGGATCTGGACAGGCTGGATCGATGGGCTGGGGCCAATCGTATGAGCTTCAATAAGGCCAAGTGCCGGGTCCTGCACTTGGGTCACAGCAACCCCGTGCAACGCTACAGGCTTGGGGAGGAGCAGCTGGAAAGCTGCCCAGTGGAAACTTGGGGGTGTTGGTCGACCTTGGACCTTGGGGTGTTGGTCGACAGCTGGCTGAACATGAGCCAGCAGTGTGCCCAGGTGGCCAAGAAGGCCAATGGCATCCTGGCTTGTATCAGGAATGGTGTGGCCAGCAGGAGTAGGGAGGTGATGGTGCCCCTGTACTCGGCACTGGTGAGGCCGCACCTGGAGCACTGTGTTCAGTTTTGGGCCCCTCACTACAAGCAGGACATTGAGGTGCTGGAGCATGTCCAGAGAAGGGCAACGAGGCTGGTGAGGGGTCTGGAGAACAAGTCTCATAAGGAGCAGCTGAGGGAGCTGGGGTTGTTTAATCTGGAGAAGAGGAGGCTAAGGGGGGACCTTACTGGTCTCTACAACTACCTGAAAGGAGGGTGTAGTGAGGCAGGTGTTGGTCTCTTCTCCCAGGTAACTAGCGATAGGACGAGAGGCAATGGCCTCAAGTTGCGTCAGGGGAGGTTTAGATCAGATGTTAAGAAAAGTTTCTTTACTGAGAGAGTGGACAGGCATTGGAACAGGCTGCCCAAGGAGGTGGTGGAGTCCCCGTCCCTGGACGTGTTCAAAAAATGTGTAGATGTGGCACTTTGGGACGTGGCTTAGTAGGAGTGGTGGTGTTGGGTTGATGGTTGGACTTGACAATCTTAGAGGTCTTTTCCAACTTTAATAATTCTATGATAAGTTCACTTTATAGGACACTCATTCCTGAAACCAGGGATTACACTACTTTGTCTGGTCAGGATTACAGTACGTTGTGTGGTCAGGGGGACATGTTGGCTTACAGCTAGGCTCTTGATGTCAGACAGTGTTTTGTACCAGCTGTTATTTCTGCAGCAGCCCCTCGAAGCTAGCCCGTTCTTGGGAACGAACGGTAAGTGGCTAGAGAGATTCCTGTGAACAGCAAGATGATTTGCTTAGTTCTTCCAGAAACTATTGTCCTTTTTAGCTCTTAAAAACTGGGCTTAGTTTGGGGGAATGCCTTGAGAGGTCAAAAACTCATTGAAGGTGACCAGCGTGTTTGAGGCAGGACGTCTGTTTGATGTTGTATTATGTTTCAAAAGAAAATGAAGTGTGTGGAAACCTTCTGTTAATTATTTGAAGATGTCTGCCTAGCATTCAAATAAAAGGCATGTTCTACCCAAGGCCAGCTCTGTCTTTGATGAAATACAAAAAGCTGGTTGCCTGTGCTTAATGCTTATTTTGTGCTTGCTTGGCAGCCATCACACTTAAAAACAAGCAGGTAGCTAATTCGCAGTTCACCAGTAAAAGGAAGTTCTGTGAGATGCCTTAGACTACAGTTGAGTGCTCACCTCTGGAGCTTGCCAGGGCCTGGAGGGATTCCTGGAACTAAGTGCAGTGGAGGTGGAAAATGCCTGGAAAGCTCATGGCACGCAGCAATTCTAGGTTCCTGGGTAGTAGTATGGCGGGGGCAGAAATCCCCCTTGCTTCCAAACTTGCCATGTTTGAAGTTTTTGGACACCGAGTAAAGAAATTAAATCGTAAGGAAAAAAACATTCCTTCTTGCTGATTTGACAGAAAGGGGAGGGAAGTAACAGGAGAAATTAATCTCAGCGATAAATCTGTGTGAATGCCTGGCATGTCTTACAAGTCTAACCTTTCAGTTTAACGACTAGCAGGAGGAACTTGCAAACAGATGGCCTGTCTCTCAAAGTCTGAGCAGCGTTTTTCCTCTTGCATGTCTTTGTCCTTGCAGAATCTGTCCTTACAGATACCTTGTCCCTGTAATGCTGGCTCTGAGTGCCGAGAGGTGAACGGACAGTGCTGGAGGCAGCGATTTCAAAGGCAACGGTTACACAACATGGGTAGCGCTGTGATTCTCGTACTGCTGTGGCTTCTCATTCAGCGCAACAGAGGAGTGTCTGAGCAAAAAAAATAACCTACATACTCTGGTAGTCATGGGATAGATGAGAATATAGAGCCTTTGTTAGATGCAGTTTGTCATAGTCAGAAACAGTCACTCCGTACTTATTTAATAGAAGCTGAAAAATACAGTACACTTGTAAATGATCTGTGGCTTTGATTGCGGTGGGTGGAGGACTGCAGTGAAACTTTCTGAATACTTAACACAGTCTTTCATTTGCGCTTTAAAAATTAGGGAAAATTTCTGAAGTCAGTGACCGGAACCTCTAGTCTTGTTTGTGTGTATAAATAAGCAATAAAAATCCTCAGGATATAAAGTATTTTCTGTACTTTGACTTCTTTCAGGTTAATGGACAGTGGAAAGGTCACAGCGCTGGAGGATGTGGAAATTTCAGAGACACCTATAAAAATAACCCCATTTATCAATTCCAGTTGGACAAGAATGGGCCATTACTAATTGAACTACGGGGCCCAAGGTTTGTGGAGAATAAGTGCAGCAACACGGCGCGAGTATTGCACGCTAAAGATAAAGCTTGTCGGTATCCTCTGGGGGGGGTGGGAAGCTCCCTGAAAATCCAGAAGAGGGGGAAGGTATGGGAGGTGGCTTAGATCTGGCACTGTTGATGTTTCTGACTTCACCATCGATAGGGATTTAAACCCCCATGTTTGCTACTGAGGAAATCCTTGACCTACAAGGAAAGTAGGAGCCCTCTTTCTCTTCAGTTTCGGGGTCTGAGCAAAGCTAAGCCTTGCACAGAAGGGAAGAAGGTACAAAGGACTTTTCCTTCCTCTTAAAACTAATTATGATCATAATTCCTTTTCTTTTGTAGTAGAGCTAGTATGCAGGATACTAAACCCTTACAGGTTCTCAAATAATCGCCTATGCAGTAGCTTCCACTCTGAAAGTGCATTTAGTCTGCCACTAGCAGGCCAGGAGAAGTACTGGATGTTGGTGCCATACAGACTAGGCCTACACAGGCCAAATTCACTTGGCAAAATTCATGACCTACCTCAAAATACCAGTATACAGCGCTTCTAAATAGCAGCACCTCCTGCCATGCAGTCAAGTGTTTATCTCTTGCAAAGCTGTACTGCAGGCCCCACAAAGTGGCAGCGCTTCTTCACCCATCCTCCTCCCTTTGAGCAAGCGCCTGCTCTCAGGAAGTGAGGATGAGCACAAAGGTGCGGCTCTACTGTTCCCTTCCTTGAGAGGGTTTTTGTATGCATTTTTCCCTGCACTTGCAGATCGTGTTTGGGTAGTTTGAGTGACAGGGGCAGTGGTGCCTGTCACATGTTAACAGGTAGTAGACAAACTGTCCCGAGTTATAGTGCAACACGAGAAATTCTGCTGAGATCACTGACATCGATTCCTCTGACAGCGATCAGATCATACCCCAGGATCTGTGCCATGTGGCAGAGAATTATGTCAGGACAAGTTTAACTGTTTGGAGTCTGCTTAAATGCGGAGGCAGACTTCTAGCAGGCCTTTTCCATATAGTCTGAATTGTGTTCCATCTTCCTCCGAATTCTACGTTCACGTCATGGTAACTTTGACTCAATATTTTTGTCACAAATGTGACAAAATTTTTAGAAGTCTTCCAGTTATACTGTGTAGGTTATTAATAAACAGCCCTCTTCACGGTAATCCTGATGACCCAAATAACTACAGTAACAGTCTGTCATGTCACCTGCAGGCAGTATAGCGTTGGTTTCGAACTCATCACAGTCTCAACAGTAGGAGATCCTGGTTCCCATGGCTTCCAGAAGAAGAGCAGCGGTGACTACAGGTAGTACTCGCTTCATGAAGTCTTACAGGTTTGAAACCTACTTCAGATCCCAGTTCTAACAGGAGGTTTCTTTTATCATAGGTGTGGATTTTGCTACTTGGAAGTGGAGAATATATTTGCTGGAGTTTACAACATTATCCCCACCACATTCCTGCCTCAACAAGAGGGTCCTTTTTTCTTAGATTTTAACAGTACTACTCCTCTTAAGGTATCACAGCTGCAGTGAGGAGACAGAACTGTGCATTACCCTTTAAGGAGGTGGCTCTGATCTGTCCCACAGCCTGAGAACAGGTGAATAACCCTTACTACACCTATGCATAAAAGAAAATTGCATTCTAAGTTATAGCCGAGAGCATGGAATCACCAGTTGGCCAGTTAGCTGTGGTAGAGAGTCAGCTGTGGTTTTTGCTGCTATGGTATCAGAGCGAGCACTATTCAACAGGCTAAAATGCTTGTATTCAAATGAATGGGCAGAACTCAATTTATTGTAATTTTTCCCACACTTTAAATCAAAATCTAATGAGTTAAGAGAAAAACTAACATTGAACTTCTCCCAAGATACAGGGTATATGGGTTTAAGAGATTATTCTTAAAAGTAAACATGTAAGAAAAAATATTCTTGTGTATTCTGCTTTTTCAGTCTCAGGACCAAACAGCTTTTACTACATATTTGTGCTGCTATCTTGAATGTTTTCCGCATTGAACTAGTTCTCACATCTAAATGTAAATTTACTACTGCTGAGCACATAGTATTCTAGACTAACATGCTCAGCTTATCTAGAATATGTATATAGGAGTAAAGGAAAAGGAAGATTACTGCTTTAGCTATTTCTAAAAGAAAGGCAATGGCTTCACTCATGTTACGTGTACTTTGAGAGCTGTTGTAGCGTATCTGTATTACTTTATACATAATATTACAGCACAAGGCACTCTATGGCTTTCTTCCTGCAAGCTGCAAGATCTAGCTTGATCCAGATCAGCAGGAAAATCAGGAGGCTCAGCCAGCAGGAGCATACAGACAGTGCAGCATGCCCTTCATTGAGCAGGTGGGAGAGGTTTTCATCTCAGGGTGCACAGTGTCTGCTGAGGTGGTCTCAGTCGCTGGTGGGAACTACCTACCATCAGCACCCCAGCAAAGAAATGTTTTGCCCTTGACATTATTCATGAGTACTCGGCTTGTAGGGGGAGGCTGATTTAAACCTCTTCCCCTAATAAACCACAGCTGCAAGAAATGCACTTGCTGAACCCTGTTACACAGAACAGCTTTTAGAAGGTACCGTTTAGGTTGAAACCAGTGAATGAATTGAGCCCCTGGCCAGTCCCATCAGTAGGAGTAGGGGCAAAGTTCTTAAGAAAAGAGTGGAGGTGGCAGATTTTTTAGATGCCTATCTGTGCTCTTCCCCTAGCATATCTATATAGATTGTATTTGAAGAGGATTAAAGATAACCAGATTTTTCAATTTAGAAACTAACTGCCTCACAGATCCTAAAATACCTTTTTTTTTTTTTTTTGTCTTTTTACAAATGGCAGCCTTAAAATTCCACTATATTTGACAGCTGGGACAGAGGATGGCTTTTAAAACAGCCATAGGAAGTTCTTTACTGTTCATGTTTGGTTTCGCAATTTTCCAAGCAAAAAGGTAGCATTTAAATCTTACTTTAGAGCAGAGCACAGGTGCCCTTTGGTCATTGGGAAACTGAGCACACATGCTACAGGAGCACCAGGAGTATCGATGGGCTAAAACTAGTCCCACAGAAGTCTCCTGTTAGCCCTTGCCAGAAAGTACAAGATCCTTTTGTTTCATTTCCTTCATCAGACAGCTGCTTAACAAATGTCTGCCTCTCAAAGGGCCCTGCAAACACACGCCTCTGAAAAAAACACGTGCCTTCCTGATGGCAGTTCTCTCGCAGACCATCTGGGCTAGGGCATTTGTGACAAACTTGTCACAGTGAGGGTTACCTTCTTTTGCAGCTTCTGACGGTTATTGCAACAAATCTACAGAGGGAGCTGCATGGGCACAAGCAAAAACCAGATTAGGTTCTTTGTGGTTATCCTTGACTTGGAGTATGTGCCAAAGACTTTCATCCCTGCAAAATGAAAACTTCATTCAGCTCACATTTTCCGTACAAACTTGTGTTAAGTTTTTTGTGTTATGGTTTTACCTTGGTCTAAACCAGAGTGGCAATGGAGTCCTGCATATATTTTATCACCTAGGAAGTTAGAGATAGGTAGGAACTCAGCGTATTTTTGACAGTACAAAAGGCAGATGCCAGACCTGCCAGCTTGCAGTACTAAGTTCTTGCACATCCTCTGCTGTCGGAGATCAAGCTGGTAGACTTGCCTGCGGTAAAATCTGTTGTTGTTCTTCTGTAGTTGGTTTCTACCCTGCACAAAGGGGTGTTTCTTTCTTTCTTTTTCTTTTCCTTCCCCCAAGCACAAACTCGTGCCAAAGCTTATGCTGGATGAAACACTCCTGAGGCTCAGCTTCCGTACTGTGCTAAACTAAAAGCAAGGAACATGCTCACTTTCTTAATGCCAGACAAGGATCCTGTCCCCAGCAGGATACACTAACATTTCCACCAACAGTACACGCAGGGGACTGGGTTCTCCCCGTAAATGAACGGGAGTTAGGCTTAGTATCAGGATCCTTTACAACCCAAGTCCTATTCAAATACTGCACCTGCACAGGCTGCCAGAATACCATCACTGTCCATTTCCCCTCAGATACAGAGTGGAACACTCAGGGTGAGTGTTTAAAAGGAAATATAAAATATTCTTATAAATGCTGGTCTACAGATTCTGGTTGTGGCAAATTAACAACAAAGTTTTCCTGCCCTTTTTACTTAGAAAAAAAATGTTCCTGTAAGTACTTATGATTTGCTTTGTTATTTTCTGTGAAATACATACTTCTATATTTTTTCCACAAATAAATCTGGAAAAATTATTGGAAAGTGAACTGATCCTTTTATTTTAACACAGCTTCAGGCCAGTATCTAGATTAAGCTTTTCTTTCCCCTATACTGTTTAGCATTTTTTGATGCATATGACAGAGAATATTGGATGCTGGTGTAAGCATGGAAGTGTTACGCAGCAAGACTTTTAGGAAGAAATAAGGCCAGCATATGCAAAAACTGAAATAGCTGCACACCAGCTCAGACTGTAAGAAAGGTACAGCGGTTGTGTTATTTTACCTCCAAGACAGTCATGCACCTCGACCATTAAGTCTTCTCTGCTTCTAAACGTGCAATTCCAGCTTTTAAACATTAAAATACAAAGCCCCATAAAATATACTAACAGGCATCCTGCCCTCCTCCACTGGTTGTCACACACCGTGCAGTTCTGAACTACTGCCCAAGCCACAGCACGAGGGCGGTAATGGACAAAATGAAAGCCAGATGCTGTCCAGGGGGCTTCAAGAGGATTTACACTTTCTTTGATTCACTAAGGGAAGACATTATTACTAACAAATTGTTTTCAATTCTCCATCAGGGGTGCAGAGGGATAACTGGAGATAGCCTCTTCAGAACTTCTGACATTCTCCTTATGCACTGCAAAGCCTTTTGTATTTTTTTTAAATCCTGCCTTAAAGCTCCATCCAAGACCCCATAATGCTGCTGTTTACACCCCACCCTGACACCCACATGGCCCACTTTGTTTTGCTAGGCAGACACAGGTTAGTCCTTGGTTAATCTGATGTCAGTTCTCAAAGACTCAGTGAGCAGTAGTACATGGGTGAGGAGCTTTGATCCCTTCTGCCCCATGAGGCTGAGCTTCAGTCCTCGTTTCCTGACGCAAGGTTCACGTAACTGTTTTGTACAGTGATTATGCACTTGGCCATGCAATCTCTGCGGTGTTCGAACAGCCAGCCATTTACAATTAACTTGTGTACTTGTAACTTCCATCACTTAGTCAAAAAGGGCATTTATATTGTTTGATAATACCAAAGAGAAGTAGAATTCCTAGGGTTAGCATTCGCTTTATACATTCTCACTTCAGGGCAGCCGAAGTGATCACATGTACTTTGATACACCAGAGGCTTATTTTTATACCTGTGAGGGCAGCCACCGTCATGCTGCACTCCAGAATGCAGAAAGAGCTCCAACAGAAAAGTAATTGGAGAAAGCTCGTTCATTTACGTGTACTCCATAGCAATGTACGTTCATTTAAGTTGGTCACATTTGTAACGATGGCTTTTATGAAGTTGAAAATAAAATGAGTTTTCCATTAATTTATTAGACACGCAGTCCTGCCTGGTTGCTTGCACGTTTGTTTGAAGGGTGATTTACCTGCCAAGTCTGGGGGTCGCCAAAGGAAGAAGGCTACAGCAAGATCTTTAAACAAATCTTGCCCAAGGGTGGTATAAAAGTAAGGGTATGGTGGGTTCCGCACCCTTCTGTACTTCCTGACCAGTGGGCTCACCCTGCTGGGAGCTGAACCCAATCAGGGCATACACAAGGCAGCGCACATGACTGTTTTTATATCCTGCTGAACATAAAATTAATTCATTGCCCAGGTGCAGGGAGTTCGGGCTTCCAGTCAGAACTGGCAAGATGAGAGGAAATCTGATAGCAAGAGGGATGAAAAAAAGAACAAACCCACCCTCCACGCACCCCAAACAAACCAGGGAAGTGTAATGGGGTTGACTGGCACGTCTGCAAAAATAAGATACTTAACCACAAATACCTCTGCTCATTTTTCAAACTGTATGCAGCACAGACAATAGCTTAACTACAAAAGTGAAGTAAAAACATTTAATACAATGTGGCACTTCTGTGCTACTTTTCATTTCCTAGTTTATACTGTCCCAGCTTCTCCCCAGCTGTTGGCCACACCAGGAGACAGAACCACCAACTTCTTGTCCTAAGCATTTACTGGGCTGGGAAATGCTACCAGTGGAAGGATTCAGCCTTCGGGTCTTGTATATCTATTTAAAGCTATTACAGCTTAAAAGCTATAGTGTGTTGAATCTAATTTTTATGAAAACAGGGTTTTTTTACCTCCAATTCCTGATGGTGTTACAGCAAATTTCGGCAGCGGTAAGTACAGAGGTGTTACCTAACAGAAGACCTTCCTCTTTTCGGCATTCCACGGGATTTTTGAAAACTTCACTACAGCTCTGGTCTCACACAATTCAGGACAAGAAGTGAAGAATGAGGGATGCAGGGATTCAGGAAGCTGGAAGGAGGTAACAGTTGTCCACACACTGCGAAGGCTTCCAGTACCACAGAGCGACAGCGGGCTGCAGTCTGTGACTGGAAGTGGCTATTTAAAGACTAAATCTGCTGCGGAAGAAGATTCGGTTCTCAGTACTTGAGATACACTTCGCTTGCACAGACTCGAAACGTGGAAAACAAATGTTTACTGTAGTGTGAAGAATTTTACATTAACTTTGAGAATACGTACACAGGCTGTGGCAGGGACAAAATACAACAGGACTGCAAAAACATAGAATAGAAAATACTTCGGGCAATACTAAAATTCCCGTCAAATTAACGATATAAACTGACATCTTAGATAAAATGGTGCTTTCAGAAATGCTTAGCCACCAAAACTGAAGAGTCCTAGGATTTTTACTACCACTTATTAGCATAATTACCAGACACTACTACTGCCTAACAGCTGCTGGCAAAACATGCCCATGCCCTTTCTAGTTTTATTGAACACTTTCTCTAGGGCATACTAAAATCCCAAGTCCCTGTAACAGTTATAAAACCCCACACAGTACAACCTACAGAGAAGCTTAAGAACACATTGTCAATCTACACTGGCAATTCCTTTTCTTCATGCATATTTTAGGGACGAATCCCTTATTGTAACTTTCCTGAACACATCTATGACCCCCATTTTCGGGCAAAAAACCAAACCCACTTAAAGTGCTGAAAAATAATACTTCACTTCTCAGGGGAGGGGAAGGGCAAAGGGCCAGTCAACTCTTTTTGGTCACTGGAATCGCCCTCAGAGTCCAAGCCAGACCCGGGAAGGTGTCTAGGAAGGGCCTACCACCGCTGAGCGTGACCATCCCCTCGCCATCTGTCTCTCAACACCAGTTTTTACAGGCGTGACCCGTCTTCGTCCTTTCTGTGAGCACCAAGGGAAGAGTGAAGGCTTTTAGACCCCACACATGCAACAGCTTTCCCGTATACAAAATATTTCTACAGTTTCAGCATAATACAGACAAATACAGATGTTTAAAGAATATGCCACTTATACTCGAGAGATCCACTGTATCTAAAGAGCATTTCATTCTACAAAACCGAAGCCAAACTGCGCTCTGCAAACGTCTGGCTTGAATTTCAGACCCCCTACTGGCATGAATTTACACGGGAACATTACTAGTTATTGCTTCAGCCAGGCTGCTACAAAACAATTTACAGTCTGTGAAATATGAGCACAGCTTAAACGTTTGATAACTTGTCTGGCCTACAAAGGATTTACAAATAAAAACTTCCCTCCGCATCAATTAGACTTCTTAGTGCAGTTTTAAATTCTCAGAGTAAACGCTTACGATTTGGCATATATTGTTGGCACAATGTTCTTCAAACACTTAGAAGTTCATGTATAAATATTTATACTCCCATTAATCAGGACAGGGCACGAGGAGGACTCAGCCAATCTGGGCAGCTTTTCTGCCTGCGCATATTCCCTCTTTGATTTTCATGCACTGCAGGGAGAGCTGCTTCATTCGGTTATCCAAAGCCAGCCCCTCCGTGGAGCCGCTCCTGTTGCTGCTCCTATTCTTGTTCGCTCTGTCGCTTGTCTTGTTCTCAGCCCCTTCTGCCCTATCCCCTGCAAAGAAAGGATTAAACTAGATGTTAAACCCAGATTTCATTCTGCAGCTTGAAGCTTCAGGCAGGTGCCACTGCAGCTTCCTTTGCCAAAGCGCACAAAAAAACACAGGAGCACGAGCAAGGCGCTCCAACGAAACCGAAGCTGCGCTCGTCTGGCGCACCCCATCAGCACAATGCAGCGTAACGGCCTTAGGTTGGAGAACACAAAAGTGGTGGTAATCCTCTAGTCTGAATTGGTCAGCAAGGGCTGGCAGAGTCTGCAAAAGGTTCCTTTTGGCACGTTATTTCTTTTTTTCTTCCCCCCCTCCAGAAAACAGGATTTTCAGCAAGCAGGATAGTAATTTTAAAAACATTAAACTCAGATTTTCCTTAAAATAAACATACCATCAGAATCCCACTGCTAAATTATTTCATGAGGAACCTTGAGCCCCTCCACTCAGACAGAACTGGGGGACCTTCCCAGCCAGGAGCAGAATAATTAAAGCATTTTAGATGTCATCGTTAATTCTGGGACGCAGGGCTTTCGAGAACCGCCTTCCCCCAGGCGGCGGGCCAGGGCTCAGTGAGCTTGCCAGAGGCCTAGGGGAGCTGAGAGGGTTTTCCTGCTCCCTTTATAAAGCTGAAAAACACGGGCCCAGGGCGTATCCAACTGTGCGTACCTCTTTCAGCTTCGCACTCAGGGGAGGATGCCCCACTGCACTCACTTCGGGGGCCGAGGACGGGAAAGATCATCCCGAACTCGGAGAGGGACACGGGGCTGGGCAGATCCAGGCTTCCAGGTCGCGTCGCGGGAGGAAACTGAGCGGGCACCTCACAGGGACTCGTAGGACCAGAGCTGAAGCTGGACACCGACTGAGTTTCTGAATCTTCTTCGGATACAAAGCTGCTGCCGTTGTCATCCTCAAACACTTCCGAAGCCACTGCAACATTCAAAGAATATTCCAGTTAGCATCCAGTTATAATATTCCCGCTCCTGCACCTTCCCGGGCAGCGGCAGCCCCTCAGGCCCGCACCTTCTGCGCGCACGCACTGCTCTCCCACGGGCTGCCTCTCCTCGTGCTCTGCCCCCTCTGCAAAGCCTCAGCCCAGCATTTCATACGTGGGTCACAAAGGCCTGGTTCTGCCCTGAGGAACAGCACACACCTGCCAGCCGTGCCGTGCCAGACCAGCTCCACACCAGCTACTGCTCCTCATGCCAAGATGCTCTTGGATTTTTTACCGCTCTGGCTGCCCCCTGCCCAGCTGGCCTCGTTCGCTTGGCTCCGGCACGTAACTCAGGCCAGGGCCCAGTCCCCTGCGCCCGCCTCAGCCAGCGGCACCTTGATCCCAGCACAGGCTCCTGGCTATTCATGGCACTAATGAGAAGGCAGATTGCTTCCACCTTATCTTCCCACTTTCACAGTTAAAATCCAGCACAAACTCCCAAGATCTCTTTTTGGATGAGGCTCACCAAGCAACACCAAATTAAAAAAAGCCCCACCCACATATACTGTTTTCCCTGCTCACGTCTGCTCAGATCTGCATTCTAATTAAAGCAAACCAACTCCACACTGTCTGGCTAGATTAAGCTGCAGGCTCTTTGTTAGCAACAAGAGGAGGAATCCATTAAAGAAGGTTCCCATTTTGTGCAACACAGGGGTGTAGATTTTGCTAAAATTCAATGTTTTTCAATCTTGGCTTACTGCAGGATAGGGACCTATGAACCAAATACTTCTGCACACAAGCAGTCCCACCGGGATCAGAAGGTTTTTTTACGTGCATCAGCCTCTACACAACAGAAGCGTGTGCTGGAATCACACAGGTTTGAAGAAGTCCCATGAACAGCAAGGCATTTACAGTGACCCGAGGTTATCTCCAGCGACGCCTCCTTGCGATTCCTGGTATTGTCAGAGAGGCTCAGAACCGCCTCAGCAGAGCAGCAGGAGCAAAGCAGCAGCACTAACGAAATGGCTCAAAGGAGAACTTTCAAAGCAGTCCTTCTACTACACCGGCAGCCTGGGGCTCACGGGCACCAGTCAGAAACAAAGGGTGCCAGCAGAGGCAGCTACCGCCATGGTTATCGCAGAGATGTTCGGCCTCTTTCTGCTGCGTTTGCAGATTGCAGAACTGTACCAACTGGCCTAAAAGGTTCAAACATAAAATGGGCAACAGCATTATCCACCTTCCCGAGCTCCCTCCGGGGCACTTTGTGCTCAGAGACAGTTTGCTGTGGTTTGGGTTTTGTTGTTTTTAACGATGTCAAATCCAAGACTTCAGAGTGGCCTTTGGTCTCACTTGCTGTGTTTTATCAATATTTGGTGAGCAATACAGATAACTTTGCAGGGGGTGAAAGCAAATAAAAAGGCTGGGCAAAACAGAGGTTTCCAATTACAGGAGTCCTCTGCTTGGCAAGAAGCACTGACGTCAGCCAGACACAAGCCCAGCCTAAACTGTAGCTCGCTCACGACCATCCAAACTTCCCATCACACACAGGAGCACCTGCTAGGGCCAAGAAACTCTTGCTGATGAGGAGGTGTGTTACTCAACTCCAGCAGACAGAAATCAAGACACAAAAGGGCCTTGGTGGAAAGCCCCCTTCACACACGCTACAACGCACGAGAGCTTAACCTGTCGAGGCTGTTCTGGTTATGACGTCTGGCAGGCTGCTGGTCCTGCCCTGTCGTAACCCAGTTCTGCGCTGGCACCAGACGCGACCTGGAGTGCGTCCAGCTCTGTCAGACTCCGCAATTCGGAGCGAGGGATGAGCCCGTGCTGCCAGTCCTTGCCGGCAGCCTCAACAGCGACCACGAGGGCCAGCGACCAACTGCTCCGAGTTAACTTGCCTGGCTCCTTCTGCTGCTATGTACCAGGTCCCACAACTCCTTCAGTACAAGAAAACCCTCAACGCAGTTCCACCTAAGACTCTTGGGAGGCCTTCTGCGCAAGGAGGGGGGACTTCTGGGTACCCAAAGAGGCAATCCCTGCCTGATGCAGAAAAGCTCAACCTCAGGACTTCAGGGTGGCAGCAGATTGGCAGCCACACTGAAACCCCACCGCGTCAGCCGGCCCACACACCCCGCTCGCTTGCTGTGGCAGCTCAGGTCCCGGCTGGGGGTCCTGCCACTGCAGAGGACGGAGGGCAGCCCAGGGCTGCCTCCCATCTCCCGCGGCACAGCTGAGCTGCACGACGGACCTATGAGGCCTCGGCGCCAGTACGCACCAGCCTCTACCAGGGAACTGCACAGTCAGCCTTCGGGCACTGCAGCTGTGTAATTATGAACTCCTGCAATCCTAACCTAGACTTTCCCGCGCAGAAATGGAGCCGAAACACAAATTAAACTGGGATTTGTGGGACTGGGAAGGAAAAAAAGGACTTTCTGCACCAAGATGGGGAGAAAGCGACCACGAAAGAGGAAAAAGCAGGCCACATGCAGTGTCCATGTACCCACTTTCACCCAGTGCCAGGACAAAGGCAAACTCGAAACACAACAGACTGTTCCAGTCTTTGCAACCCGAGGTCCCCACGAGCCACCAGAGAGCAGAGGTTACCTCGGCTTGGAGCTTGCACGGTGGTTGCTGCTGCCGCCACCCACGAGAGACATCTCTCGTACAGAGCCTCTCAGCACACTGCGTGAGCACATTGCTGCTTCCTCGCTTCCCTTGCTCGCAGCACACATGCTCTGCTGAAACCACACACCGGCAAAAGATCCTGCAGTGCAAAGGAGCTCATCCTTACACCCCTTCTGTGCGAGCGTCACGCCTTTCTGCGCTACTGTAGCCGCAACTTTAGTCCCTCCGCCACAGGCCCAGCGCTGCAAGACAAGCACTTGATCCACCTGCTTCCAAACGGCACTGCCGCCTCAGCAACCCGGCTGAACAATCTGCCACAGCCTGCCGCCGCCCCAGGCAAGTCACCGACAGCAGCACCGCTGCCTTAAAAATCAGAAGCGTGCTTTGAAGCGCGTTAATTTTGTTCCTTTCATACAGCACTGTACAAAAAACAACAGTGATGCTAAGGGAACAGCTGATGCACTTCAACTCCTATCCCTTCCCCTCGAAAACTGGCTGTTAAAGAATACAACCAACTCCTGTAACAACAAGAAGCGTTAACAAGTTAGCCACAGTCCCACAACAGCCAGCAAGTTTCAAACTGCAGGATACGCAGAGCATCCTTCATCTCAACACTTCTTACGACGCCCACAGGATACTCCCAAGCACGGCAGCACTCTGTACTCACTGGAGATGGTGTCCGACTCCTGTTTGCTTGCTGACAGGTCTTCCACAGAGGTATTGCTCCCTTCAGCACCCACGCCACATCCTCGGGGCCCCATGGCAGCGGACCGTCTCCTCTCGTGGATCTCATCTGAGATCATCTCCAGGTTTTTCAAGGCGGTCTTATACTCTCCCTTTGCCAGGGCCAGTTTTGCCTGCAGGTCATCCACTGTTTTCTTCAGTTGCTAACAAGGAAGACAGGTATTAGACGTGCTTTCAACTCCGTTACGCGTCCACGTGACTTGGCTCTGCACAGGGAAGCTAGCATAAACCAGGGCTGGTATCTAGGTGATGGGAGAGTTTGCAATTCAAAAGCACCCCAGCGCAAGCAGGGGCACTCGTGAAGGAGACAGCGGCACGGCAAACCACGGGAGCCAGGGGCCGGGACTGCCTCTGGAGAGTGGTAACAGCCCCCGACTACACAGGGAGCTGGGGTCCCCCCGTTAACATGCAGGATCTCTCCTTAATGGGGATGCAGCGCTCAACAGTACCTCACCGCTTATCCCACAACTACCCCTAAGGGCAGGGCACAGCATGGCCCCCCTAAAGGGGCTAAGCCTCACTCTCCTCCGAGTGCCAAACCCACCTCTTCTTGGTCACTAAACCTGCAGACCAGCAAGCGGCAAGCCTCAAGCCCTGACAAGCTATAATACAGCAGCTTCTGCATCCCCTGGCACAAACCCCACTGCCATGCCCGCCCTGGGGCCACCACCCTCTGCGAGGCGCGTGCTGTGCCCAAGCGCTGGCCAGACGTCGGTGCACCACGCAGAGTTCAGTGCAGAGATGCCAAAAGCAGACCTGGCCCAGCCAAGCCCAAAATCCCACCTCTGCCAAACTCAAAATCCAAAATTCACATCTGTGTGATGTTGGAGTACTACAAGCAGGTTACTTATTCTGTTAATTGACCCAGCCAGTGAACAGAAAAGAGCACACCAAGCACAGTCAAACAGTCTCCTGCATAAAACATAGGGGGAAAAAAACCCCAAACAAACAAACTACAAGACTGTCAAACAGTATTTGTTCGGTTCTGGCACTAAGCAGCAGGGTTCAAACGCTCTCATTTCACAGAAGGAAACAAAGCCTCTCAGTCTTTTATCTTTAAAATGTGCTTAGCAAATTGCTCAAGAGGTTTTGAATTGAATTGGTTTTGTACAGAAACGCAACACAGTTGTCAGAGCACTTTAGATGTACTTTCAGTATTTATCGTAAGCAGTAAAGAGTTTCAGATGGATCTGAATACATACGTACCTCTAGTTGGACATAGTACTTTGCCTTGAGCTCAAAATAAGGTCTGTGGAAAAACAAAGAACAATTGTTCACAATCACTGGGAGCGAATGCAGAGTACTGGAGTGGGAGTTGCTCCCTTTGTAGCACTAACACAGCTATTTTGTGTTTCACTGTAATCCCGAGTGACTGCTACCTAGATCATAGAGCACCTACGTGTGCTCTCAATGTCTCTCTCTTCCCCTCTAATATACCTATTTCTCATGAGTCTTTTGACCTAAATTCAAATTGTAAAATTCCAGGTTTTAGAGTTGACAGTGTAATTCCTTCAGGCCTAGATTCTGCAAGACATTTAAATGCAACATCCAGCTTCAGGCATAGGCATGCTCTCCGGATCCGCCTCATTTCAGAGCCCACAGCACACGGCAACTCCTCCCAGAAGGTAAACCTTGCACTTCCCCGTGTTCAGATGTGGGAGTGGGAAGGGCAGTTGCTCGGTGTTTCAGTAAAGGAGAGGGGATGAAGGGAGGTCAGAGGACCACATGCAAGGGCAGAACACGTCCCATCAGCAGCCCACCAGGCACTTCCCTCCCGCTGCAGGGCTCTCCAACAGTTTGCTTGGACACAGAGGACAGTCTCACACCCAGTCTGTTTCCCACTATGCACAACAAAACTTGCTTGTAAGGTTGCCGGAGGACAGGGGCACAAGAGGTGCCGTACAAAGCCTAGAAACTACATTCCAGCTTCAAAGTTTTGAAGCCCGCAAGCCAGTATCATCCGATACAACACTGGGCAGCAAAAAACCCCGATATTTTAGCAGGGCTCACGACCCTCCTCACCTCTCAGAAGCCCTCCTGGAAAGTAGGTGAGAGAGAAACAATCAGGTACGGGTTTATATGAAATAGAATGTTAACTGCCTTCATCATATTTCTACCCTGACAGCAAGCCTCTTCTGAGCTGTAAGTCCTGCTGCAGCTACATTGTGGACTGTGCACCAGAACTCAGGAGTGTGAAACTGTGGCTTTCTGATCCTATAGGCTTTGAAGGGTTGAATTCACTACACAACCATACACAAAATATCGGAGTTGCATTTCCCTGAGACTAGGTTATTTTGCAGCTTCATGTTTTTAACCAAACCTCCTGCCATCACGAGGAGCACACAGCCAAGTCTGCGATGTTTCCAGAGACGCTGATGCAGTCAGACTGCACCTCTGCCTTCCCTCGCTGGGACTTAACCCTGCCAAAGTCTGCACAGATGGACCTGCCAGGCATGGTAAAACATCACAGCTGGGACTCTGGATCCAACAGTTAAAGGACTCCCACAGCTGTACCCCAAAGCAGGGGGAGGGCAGAGACACTGACAAAACAGTGTTGCAGGGAAACGTGCAGGGAAACCAGTGAAATCCTCTCCCCTCAAATGACCTGTTTCTCTCCCTTCCTTACCCTGGTGCCACCTGGGGAGGAACAGCCAGGCTTGAATCCTAACCTCCCATCAACGTCCACAACCCTAGGGGGAAAGTCCCCTTTCTATCAACAAACAAGCGTGTGTGCATTTGGGTGGTGTGAACAAAATTTTTATATATATATATATATATATAAAATTATATATATATATATATGCATGCACGTGTGTGTATATATACACATGTGTTTATACACAAATACATATACATGCATATATGAGCAGGCATGTTTACAGGTAACAGACAAGAAAGATGCCACCTCAACCAGGAAAAGGATACCAACAGCCTGATGTGTAGGAGCTCAAACTCTTCCTCACTCATCGCTAACACACAGCCAGGCACCTGATGCCAGCAGAAAACAAGGCACTGGCAGGGCAGGGACTTGCATTGCCTTGGGTCACTTCATTCTCTGACATCCACGACCCTGCAACTATTGAAACCCAGTCTGTGACACAGCAGGGCTGGCAAATTGTTCACTGATGCCATCGGTGTCCTACAGCATCAGTTGTCTACATCCATGACACTGTATAGTCAGGCAAAGTGCTTTTTAAGTAGATGACATGAAGAGTGAAAGGCACTTTGCCCAAGTCACCGGAGCAGAAAGTGACTTCCAAAAACCAGCTAACACACACGAGTTCATTATCCTACAGCTCAGAGGCACCAAGCCAGAAGATCTGGTGACTGTTAAGAACATGCAGCCGTATGCACATTCATAGCTTACAATCAAGTAAGCACCCAGAAACAAAATTAAAAGCAAAACCAAATCAAAACAATATAATAGTCACCTACTCATCAACTTTACAGGAAAAAATCATCTAAATGACTTTTCTCAAGGCTGTCCCAGTCTTACTTTCAAATAGTAATGCTTTAAGCTTCTTAATCCAGACTGAAGTGAGGAGCAAATGCAAATATTTTTTTTTTTTTATATGGAAAAGAGCAACTCCTTCAGCATGTCTACCCACAAGACAGTTTATGGAGAGAGAGGATGGACAACATGGGCCTGAAAGGCCCTGGCATTCCAGACAACCCTCCCGCACCGCCCAGAGAGAAGGGCACAGCAGTTTGCTGGTGCTAAATCCCTCCTGAAAAGCAGCTACTAGCCACTTGCACCCTACAGTACAAGCAGCCGCAGATTCAGCAGCCTTGTTCCCCAGCTTTATGTAGCCACTTGACAACACTGATGTTTTCCACTCAGTTCCAATTTTCCTTTACGTGAGAACTGCAGTGCTGAGAGACAAGTGACCTGCCCAATATCCCTACGTAGTACGACGTCAACACATCCACAGTAAGCTGGTTTGTGCCATCAGACATTTCCCACTTTAATACTAAGTTAGAATTGGCATTTCTGTACACCTCTTATCAAAGGATCTCCAAAACACCCTACCTAGGTGGTTTATGCTACAGTCAAACCCGCTATGAGACAAAAAGGAGTATGTGTATGTTGGGATCCTTCCACACACAATTGAAAACCAGCTTGTCCTGAGGAGAAAGACACAAGACAACATCCCCACAGGGGTAGTTTCAGCAAGGAAATGAAGACTTTTAAGGCAAATCACACGAGAGGCAGCTGGGGCATCAGGCTCAGCACCATCGTTGTTGTAAGAAGGTATGGAGGACCCCACTGACAGCTTATCGGGGTCTTTATTTTGAATCTTATTGTAAGGCAGGAACTCCTAGCAGCCAAATCACTTCTCAGATATTGCTCTTATGCAGAGGAATCTGTCAGTTAGTGATCTCATGATGTCTTTCACAGTCCCTGTGCAGTGCTAGACAAACAGCATGCAGCTCATTCTAGCCAGGCTGCTACACTGTTTAAGCAAACATGCTTGAATCTTGCTTGAGAAGTGCTAATCCTTTCTTGAATTGAGCAAACACCAATCAAAATAGATTTTGAGTTGACCAGTTTCACCAAAAAGTCATTTTTAAATGAAGGGATTAAAAGCTCAATACAGCAAGCAGATTGTTTAGACAAGCTACAGTCTGGAAATATAAAGAAAACAACTGTGAAATATAAAGAGGATTAAGAATTGGTTATAAACAGGGCCAAAATTTTAAACAGGTCCTGAGCAAAAAGCAGTTTCATTTCTCTGCACAAAACTGCATACCAAATGCAGGCACAGTTGTAACTGACGCTTGCTGCTTAGCTGTGCACTCTGAAGCAGATCTCCTTCCCCAAGAACAGCTCTCGCGCAGCTTTGCTACGGCAGCATTAGGAAGTAAACAAGTCTGAGGTACAGCATGCTACTCCGATGCAGTCTCACACCCTTCAGGTTTCTGTCACTTGCTTTATCACTCTCCTAACTAAAAATAAGAACTGAACTGCAAACAAACCTAAGCTGCAAAGCATCCACGCACAGAGCTCTGCAGCTCCGTAGGCAGCATCAATGTGAATCCCATGAGCCTGTTTCTCAAGTCACATGTCACCAAAGGGTTCAATGCACTAGAACAAGACTAAGAATGTGCCTGGAAAAGGTTTCTTATCCCATTCAGTTCATCAGCCTATCAACTCACGTGCTTTGACAGACACTTAGAAGGACAACAAACTCAAATACTCCAGTACCAACTGTGCTGTGAGGCCGTCACATGCAGACAGGAGCCCAAAGGGAGAGGTACAAAAGGCAACATGCTTTCACAGGCTTAAAAAACCCCACAAAATTGGTCTGTCCTACAAACAGGCTTCACCACTGAACTGAACTCCAACCATAAAACCTACTTTGATTTATTGATGGCTCTTTTCAGCTTCTTCTCCAGCTGCTTCATCCTTCCCATGGCAGCATTGTATTTGGCTGCAGTCTCCTTGTGAACCAATTCACTTCTCGTTTTGGTCTGTTCCGCCTCCATGACCTTCAAGAGGGAAAACACAGGTTGAGAGGCAAGACACAATGATCCATTTCTTAACATTTTAATTAACAGTATCTTCATAATCTCTCCAATCAGCTCACGTCAGGAAAGTGAGGGTATAGAAAAAATTACTTTCAATGTACTTACTTAAAAGGCTTTCCTGAAAGGAACAGCAATATTCCAGGTTTGCAAACACTGTGTTAATTACGACAGAGGTGTTGCAGCTTCTTGCACAATATCTCTTACGGGAAGTTCAGAAGAGCCTCAAATTTTTAAACTCCGCTAGATATTCAAGAGCGGAGCAGCACTAGCAGGAGCCACCCAGTTACATCTAACAGCGCTGTCTCTGTCCCCTCCTGCTTCTCCCTCGGGAACCTGCCTTTCCCAGCACGGAGCCGGCAGGCTGCTCAGCCCCCGGCTGCAGTCCCACCACTCTGGAAAGGGCTGAAAACCAACGGTGGGAGGACTGAAAGGCAGTTCAGCTTGAAACGACAGTCGCCAGAAACCAGCGCGTCCAGTGACTGCCTGTTTGCAGAACGCCAGGAAGCCGGCTTTTCTCTTAAAACAGCTGGCCAGCCTCAGATCACGGTTTCAACGCCAAAAACACGGAGAGGTTTGAGCCCTGAGCTGACAGCCCTTACCATGCAGACGGGGGAAGCTATGCTGACGTGCAGCCCGCTGTCCAGGCACGCAGACGATTAACACGCAGCAGTCCCAGGCCCAGAATGTCAGCTGCTCTCCATGGCCAGCCCGGGGCTTCCCCGGCCAGCCAGGCTGCAGCCCTGCACACAAGCTAGCAAATTCTTCAAGCAATCATTTCTTCAAAGCTTTTTAAACAAACACTCACTGCCGTGGCATTTTGCAGCTATTAGGAGTCTACAAAAGCAACAGAAAAAAATCAGTGTCCCTCCATTAGCTGCTCTGCTGGTATCCCATAGCCAGGCTTTGCCAGTATTTCTATCCAGGGTACTTTTATTATGCAAATTTGAGATGCCAGAGGTGTAAGTCAGAAAATTTGTTTTCTTTAATGTACTACCAGCCAAGATCCAGACAGGGAGGTAATGGATTTGTTATAAGTAAGAAAAGTGGTGACACCTCTCCATTGGGGTCTGCCAATGAGGAGAAAGCAGGCAATTTTCAGGGTCCCTGTCTTGCAGCTATGAAGGTATCCATACAAAAAATGGCAAGACTTGATTTTCTCCAGTACTGGATTTCAAAATGTCTCAGCTGTGAAACCAACTACTCCACAACTTCAAGGAAATTTGCTCCAACTGGATCCCAGCACCAGAACGTGCATCTGAGCTCTCAGATCTAGAGAGAAACAGAATATTCACGATATCTTGATTTTAAACAACCTCACTCACAAAGCTCTAACTTCTCGCAGGTGTCCTAGCCCGCAGGCTGAGTTGAACAAGGAAAAGAGCACAGTCAACTTTGACTTGCTTGGAGTGCTGCTCCTCTCAGGAAAACTGTCATGTTGTCCTTTCCAATGCCCAAATGAAAGCATGAAACTGCTACATGTCAAAGCTGAACCGCATCAGTATCAGCTAGATGCCACAGTTGCTGCCACAACTGGAGGCCACCCTTCGCTCATCTGCACACACTCTCCTCCATCCTGAAAACAAGCTGCAGCTTCTTACCTTGAACAACTGTTCGAAAGCTAGGTTGATGCAATGACTTTCTGTACTGAAATATGTCAGACGAGGCTGGCTTTAGCGTGGAAGTGTCTTAAACTAAAATGCAGACTCCAAAGACTGCACAGAAGCTGGTTTGCCTTCTTTGTAGTGTGGCAAGGAAATGGCAATTTAAAATGCTGGAAGCTACAAAATCATGGAATGGCTGGAATTTGCCAATGCTGAAATTAAATGCCTCACATCTGTTCCTGGGGCAAGGTTAGCATCAACTTTGACATCTGGGATGAACCACGTAAGTACTACCAGCATCAGGGTCGTAAAGCAGGTTACATGTCCAATATCAACGCTGATTTTGCACATCTTTCATACCAAGTATCACAGAAATGCTGAACCACGCAGAACTGGGATTTGAGGATGACAGATCATAAGGACCTCAAAATAGCTGAACAACATACGGAATTTGCTGCCAGCCATATATACCCATGTTCATTACCCTTTCCAGAAAGAAAAAAGGTTGTATATTCCATCCTTTTGAGAAATCTGTGACGTAAGGAAAATCATGTTCCTCCACTCCCTTGTTTCCCTATGGGCATTCTGTCATTGCATTCACATTACCTGCCCAAGTCTGCGGAGAGGCCAGAGACAGCCTGTCCCCTTCCCCTGGGACAGCAGCTCAAAGGTGCACGCCAGAGGCTGAGGACAATACCTGGAAGATGGTGAGGTATCTCCATGGAGATCCATCACCTGCCAAGATTCATTTAAGCATTTCATTCAGACAAGAAGAAACAAAAAGATCACCCACTCCTCCACAAAAGCTAAACGGCCTTTAGACAGGGCAGCTGTCCATCAGGGCAGGAGGACAGAAACAGACTGCAAACCATGCTGCCACCTCTACATCTGTGAGGTTCAGTGTAAGACCAGCTAGGGAAATCCCTTACCTTTTAGAAACATCTTAGAAGACGACCGACAAGGCTCATGTGGGAAGGAAGTACTTTTTATCAGACCCAATACGGTTAGGGAAAAAGCAGTCTTACACGGCCTTGTAAACAAGCTTTTGGTGGCAGTTACTGAATAAGGTGTCCTGTCTAATAAAAGTCACTGTGCTTCTACCACCAATCTTGCCTTGCTGATGCTCCTAAGCCATCACAGATGCAATGGTATCACTTAGAAAAAGGCAGAGATAAAAGTGAGGATGACACCTCTTCAAATTAAGACTGCTCAGAACACAACTCTCCCCCTTACACTGAACCTGCCATTCATATCCTTGGGGGGAGCAGGGGACGTGCTCTTACATGAAAACATCCAGAGTGGGTGAACTTCTAGGGTGCCCACACATTCACTGGACATTTCTGTAGCCCATGCCCATCCTTAATGAATAGATCTCCTACTCCAGGCAGAACTCATTCTCCCAGGGAGCACAGGCTAAAGCATACTACTACTAAAAAACAAAGCAAAACAAAATAAACACAGGTATCAATCAATTCCTCTTCTCTCCTTGCTTGCCCTCTATTTCCAACCCAGAAGTCTGGGCAAGGAAGGCTGGTACAGAGCATATATTTTTAGTGAATAAATCTGTATAAGTAGCTTTGTTCCCCCCCCAAGATTTTCATGATCTGAAGTCAAAGTTGGACGCCAGGCAAAATTTCAGTAATAACAACAAACACAAAAGAAAAATTTATCAGTGAAATTAAGCAAAGCTGACCATCTAAGCCAGTGAAATACTCTGGACAACTGTTCCTTTCTCAAAAAAATTAAACTGATGGCTCTTTTAGGAGAAGAATTAGAAATAAAAGAGGTAAGAGACAATGCAAGATCAGTAAACTAGGACAGAACCAACAATACAAGGGATTGCATTTAACCCCTGCATTTCCAGGGTGAAGTGACAGAGATTAGGGCAAGGAAGAAGGTGGATATTTTATTGTTTCTTTCACAGACTTTTTCTTCCCCCCTCTTTTTCTCCAAGTATTTCTATCTGCAAGGAGTATCTCTTCGCTCTAAATCACAGAAGCACCCATGCATTTTACACTGACAGATGGTACTTCACGGTGTAATATCAAAGGGAGCTTCACAAGCCAAATTAAACCAAGAGGGAGCATGCCTCCTCCCTCTTCACTCTCCCCTCATCCCTTCCTTTTTAAAATGTCTCATGATCAAGAGCCAAAACATTTCTTCTCCCTGCCAGAATTTATGAACTGAACACACTCAGGAAAGGCTGTAAAAGCATAACCTTTTTAAGATTGCAGATTGCATCGGCAATCAGAAATTAGCAATTTTTCTTGAAATTCATGAAGGACTTCCTTCTGCCCCAGCCTGTCTCAAACTTGAGGTAACACATCTGTCAGCACTTTTCTTTTGTACCCATTTATGAATGACTTTCAACAGGAGTGTAAATGCGAAGATCTCTCTCCTTCACCCCTCCAGAATTCTCCATCCTTTGGCCCTTTTATAGCCCTGCTCTCTGCACCCCAAACTGCAGCATCATAATTCAAGGTACTATCAGATAGACAACACACTTCCACTTCCCAAAAACATTTCCTCCAAATTTTAAAGACAAACTGCAGCTACCAAAAAACCTGGTAAGCCAATAGCTAACAGTGAACAGTACTTTTCTTCTCCAGGCAGCTTAAGAGCTCATCAAAGCTCTCTACATGCAAGCTAGGTGACTACATTTCCATTATAATCAACAAAGAATTATTCTTACAATGAACTTGCCCCTCCGGTCACATGAATTGTTCTTCAGACACCATGAACTTACTGATCAGACCTCCTTTGACTATAATGGCAGTTTAGGCAAGCAACTGGGATGTACAAGGGAATGTTCTAGACACCTGAAATCGATGAGCTAAATCCCAGCCTAAGTGTCATTACAATTATCTTAGATCTGTGGAGAAATGGACATCAAGAAAAAAACCACAGGAATTCACCCCGAAATACACATCAAGTTAAGCGCAGAAGCAGGTAAAGCAGCTGCCTGACTTGCAGGATCGCATCACAGTCCTGTGCTTCACTGTGATAAACACATAGCTCGAGCACAGACATTTACAGGGATTAGTTGCATCTTCACAGGCAGGCAGGCACCCAGCTCCTCTTCAGACACCCAGCTTCCTTTGGAAAGATAGCTCAAACTGCAAGGTGAAAAAAATTGCTGAGTAACAGCCTGTACTCCCTGTACCTATTCATGCTGGTCTTGTCTACTGCATGAATAAAAACATCTTCCACATGTTATGCTTCCAGCCCACCCAGAATAAGCAAAATTTCAGTAACTTTCCTATTTCTCATCAGTTTAATTATATAATTTTCCACATCAGTGGCTACAAAAGCTTTGTTGACAGTAACCTGTTAGACTATCGCATTAAAAATAGTGTTAATAGCTTTTCAATCTATGAAGAAATCAAAAAGCAATTACAACATGCAACCCTTATCTCCACTGCCTCCCAGTGCAGGTCTTCAAACAGCATTACCTGTTCAGCACTCTGGAACCCAAGTCTTTGTCCCCATCCACTGGGTCAAGTGCAAAAGTAACCTGGCAGTACTTCCATACATGCCAGTATAAAAAAAATGTCTCATTTGTTCTCTTGCCTGCCCTTTTCCTTTATGCTCTCTGTTTGCATTGTTTGTCAGCTAGCAAGCTGCTACAGGGCTTGGGTTTCGTTCCAAGTTTCAGATTAATTCAACAGAGCCTGCTACCTCTGCCTAAGAATAGCAAATAGAACACTTTACTCTTGCCTGACATTTCTATCAATAGAGAAGCGTGAATTAGTAGCCCACTTCTAACATTTGGCGCAGAGGTGGTTTTCTGCACTTGATTCATTGCTGCACAAGGTCCAGTGCACGATTGTTCTCTGCCAGGTACAACTGTCATTTATAAATACATGCAAAAAAGCTAGCAGATCCAAACAACTAGAGTGCAAAAAATTTCTCCAAGAGTGATTTCATATATGAAAGTAAATGAATTCTACTTCCTAACCCTCACCCTTCACCCTCAGAAACAGTTTTTTCTATCAGTAATTTATAATTTAACTAATAGTTAACGATCTGAGTTAACAGCAACACTGTGGCAGTCAAGGAGAATTTTTGCTCTAGTAAGTAGATCTCATCCTCCAACCTGTTTTCATTCATAGTTTACTGGTGAACGATCATGTTTCCGGCTCCTCGAGCACCCAATTATTCTGTTTGCCTCACTGAACACTAAGCACTTCGCTATTTACATGCACTGAAACCAAGGAAGTATTGACTCTGCTCCTAAAGAAGTTATAAAACTCAGTCAGGCACTCCAAAAAAGTTAATGCTGGGTCTGTTCAGTCAGAACTTCCAACAGCATTTTCACCCTTCTTGGCTCTGGCCCTAGCCTCAAGGCCTCCAGTACGGTAAATGAAAATCATAAGAAATTTCCATGTAACTCTTTCAAAACCTGCTGTACCCTAGAAATGTGCAGATGGGTGCTTTCAGGGAACTGAGCTTACCCAGACTATTTTAAGCACTGGCAAGAGCTGGGTAGCACGCTTTCCATTCAAGGAGCCATCAGCTGCTCTGCAGAATCCAGTCTGTGCCTAGGAGATTTTATAACTGCAGTAACTAAACCTACGGTTCCTATTTACTGTTCCTCTGTACCCATCAGAGACATTATGGTTTGAATCAGTTCTCCAACAAGCAGATATTCTGCATTCAGTGATGATACATATCAACACCTCCAATGGTGTGGTGGCGTGACTCCACCAAACACTGTCAGCAGCCATCTTCTGCTCTAAATCACTGGGTTTGCCCATCTCAGCTGTACTCCCCTCACAGATTGTCTGGGAAGGATTAAGGGTTATAGAAGGACACAGGGATCCCCTTGAAATATCCAAGCAAAAGAGGAATCCATCTGAACTCTCAAAATTCCTAACATTTCTTTCCTCACCCACCCCAACACAAATTTTTGTTATGCTACAGAAGGCAGCTGATACGTGGTTGCTGACACTCTCCACCAGATCTCAGCAGTTTAGCAGTCGGGAGCTGTAAGCAACTCCTTTGATGCTTCCAATTTTCTCACCACTAGGGAAAACGACAGCTGCTGGTGTCCTGGCACACACACACTGCAAAGGTGGGGCTCCCTTCAGAAACACACAGAGGCCACCAGATCTACAGGTCCCTAACGATAACAGGGACAATAACACAAACAGTACCCTGGAGTTTGTTTTCTCTTTTTTAATATGTACCAGGTTTTCCACTTCTCCCCTACACATAGCCAACATCCTTTTTATTCCCTGTTTCTTCACCAGGCAGCTGGTTTTTACAATTCATTCTGAAATAGAGCCTTTCTTGTAACCAAGAAGCTTCTGCAACAGAACAGAGCTACTGCATTGAGGACTGGAAGACAATATGAACATTATATGGCACGCCAGCATATTTGGAATAGCAAGTTCAGCCTCAGTGGCACTTTAACGGAACTCTGACAGAACAACGGGTTTTTAACTTCAGTTTTTGGTTCTTTCATGTTAAAAAAAACCTTTCTGCCTTTTTTGTTTTTTTTAAACAGATAGGAAAAAAGACACAAGGCAAATGACAGGAAAATTTTTCTTGACAGCTGCTAAAATGAATACTGCCTTTCATTGTTAGACAGTGCATCTCTTCTGTAGATTTAGAAAGATTTTACAAAGGAGGTAAAACCTTGTCTAAATTTGAAAGTTAATTCAGGATAGAGCAGTGTGCAAGCTTAAAACGCAATGCACATTTCTGAGTAATTCTAGATTCAAACACACATTTCCAAAGAGAATTGTCTTGTTCAACTCACTCCATACTAAGAACAGGTTATACTAAAATTGGAACATGTCCCTGTTTTTCCAGAGTAAGTTTCCATAACACATGTATTCAGGAATAGCCACCGCTATGCAATTATTCTGGCATAACTCCAAATGCAGATATGCCTTAAGACATTGTTTATCCCTATTATATAGATGGTGATTTTTTTTTTTTTTTCATTTAGAGAGCTATTCCACTAGCTTCTAGCACAGCCAGAGAACTACAGTTGTCCCAGTAGTAGTCCAAGGCTCAAATCATTTAACTTAAGGCTTTGTAATTTTCTGTAGCTTCACTTCCTACGTGTCATGTGTCTGGACCAATACAAAAATTTGATCTTTCAGAAACCATGCCTTGTACACCACAGGAGAACAGAAAATCAGGAAAAGACAGATGCTGGGGCAAGTTTGTATTACCCTCTGAGTAGCATGGTTGAGCATCTCTTGCCAGGCAGAGTCAAACTGACGTTTGTCATCTTCCAGTAGCCTCTGCTCAGCAAGCGAAATAGTCTCTTTTGCAGCACGCAGCACTTCAGTGGCCCTCTGAAAATCCTGAGTCGCCCTCTGAGCTTCCAGCTGTGCCTACAAAAAGAGAAGTTGGGGTCAGAGACAAAGGAACCCTTACAGTCATGTTTAGACGATCTACCACAGTAACCCTGGGACTTTAAATACACCATGCCAGCGTTACTGTTTCCCAACCTTTTACTTGGAAGCGACACACACTTCCTCACTGGAGTAAGTACTGCCAAGACAGTAATTCCCACCCAAACAGGT
>Ga0065711_1028280_pt1 | contig 42253 bp, 17 predicted proteins | sample Hoacrofraction12_FD_59098 | JGI IMG/M metagenome (GOLD analysis project Ga0065711, IMG submission 59098) | Hoatzin crop microbial communities from Cojedes, Venezuela - Epithelial fraction 12 v2 (version 2) | ecosystem: Host-associated > Birds > Digestive system > Esophagus > Crop | place...
GCCCAGGGAGGTTGTGGAGTCTCCTTCTCTGGAGATATTCAAGACCCGCCTGGACAAGGTGCTCTACAACCTACTGTAGGTGACCCTGCTTCGGCAGGAGGGTTGGACTAGATGACTCACAGAGGTCCCTTCCAACCCCTACCGTTCTGTGATTCTGTGATTCTGTGAGCCTACCATATTTACAAGCACATCTCCTGAGTGTAAAGGCTCATGTCTTCTTAGGGACACCGGGCAAAAAACTTCACTTATACAAGAGGGTTTTTTTCCTCATAGATTGAAAGCTCTTTGGAGCAGAACTATAATATACCAATGAGTACAGCTGAAAGACTCAAGCATTTAAATTCTTTTCTGCAGTATTAAAATCTTAGGTGACTATGGAGGAAATTAGTTTAAAGTTTTAATTCTCACACACACATACTTATTGAAATGATGGAATAAAGAAATGTATCTGAAGATAATATTTACTTTAAAAATATTTTAACATCTAAAAGGTCTGACAGATAATCCATAATGAATTTTGATACCCAGTTCAATAGTGTCTCCTAACATTACTGCCTAAACATATAACACAGATATTTTGTTACCATGTATTCGTAAGTATTGTCTTTCATGCTCAACTTAGCCTTTCCAAATATTAGTGAAAACAGCAATATTGCTGTTCAGACGTATTGTTTGGAAAACGAGAGTGTGGCATTTCACACTTGAAAAGGGTGCTCTTACATTACTAGCAAAGAAAACTGGAATCATGCTGTTTTGTGTATCCAGGAAGAATATTTTCTCTTGTTTTAGACATTTAATGTGAAAAAAAAAAGTCTGTCAGGTGTTGAAGAACAGTAAAATTTGTTTTTCTCTTCAAATCTACGTGTGTATAAATGTATGAAAGTGTTTACTAGTCATAAAACATTAAACCACACATAGACCACATTACACTATACCTTTTTTGTTTTATTAATTGGTTCTATATGTAGAATGTTTCAACACTTTTTATAATGTATCTAATACATAATTTTATGTAGCAAATATAAAAGCAATGTCTGGTTGTATATGTACCACATTGAACCTCCATTTCAACACAAAATCAGCATGAGCCAAATTATGAGGGTAAAAAATTAAGTCCCTTAAATAAAACAAAAATGTAATTTTCCCTTTTCAAACAAAATGCACAAAATAGGTAACTGAAGAAAGGTACTTTCAGATAATATTAATTAAATGTGAAGCTACTGTATCTTCCAGGTTGTCAAAAAAAAGTAGCAAATGCAGTATAAGACTTATGCTAGGTGAATATCTACACCTTTGTAGCTTAAAGTTGCATTAAGAAGATAAGTACAAATGCAATTATTTAAATGAAAATTTGTTGCTTATTTGTTCAAATGATAGTACATATTTGAGATTTAACTCACCATGAGTTACATCTATCTATACTTGTCTCAATTCTGCAAGAGTTGCCTAAAATATTAAGATTTAAGCTCTGTAGACCTCTAACTCTGTGGAGTGCACTGATATAAAATTAAAACTGAGTAAGGCCAGAAAAAACTGCCAGACTGTGAATGGATCAAGCAGTATTTTCAGTTCTGCTTAATAGGTGACATTGACTGAAAAACAAAATAAAGTCACAAATGCACCCTGAATGGAGTAAAAATGGAGCATAGATTAATTATTTCCCTAATTAACTTACTGAAGATGTGATTAATTTTATAATGTTTTAAAGCATCCATATGCATTAATTTGCATGATGTTGTATTTAGAAAGTCAGTTAAGGACAGATCTGGTGGAGTAAGCACTGTCAAACACAGAACAAGAACCAAAGAGCCTGTAAGTTCTAGTATAATGTCTTCTTCACGAAAAGTCATCTTTATATAAATCCATGATCAGAGTTAAACCCTTTAAAGCCAGAAAATGCACGTCTAGACCTTTAACATCTTACTCACTTGCCTAATTACTTAGTTATGTTGAAATTATTGTGTTCTTTGTCTTGGAGGCTTAAATTTTCCATAAATAAACTGTACATCCAGGAGTTTAAAACACACCTACCTCATTCATGCAATCCGCTAGACCTTCTGTCACTAAGAAATGGCCTGTCACTGGGACTATAACACATTTCGGTGTGGCTGACAGAATTCCTAGGAAAAAAGTCCAGTTCATTGTCAAGTATTGACCAGGAACAGCACACCACTAACTCTTACTGGCTAGTCTGAGTGTTGTAACCAGTCTGAAATCATATTCCCAAAGGATATTAAAGACAAAGTAGTCACTTTCTATTAAAAGAATAAAATAATTAAGATTTAGAGGACAGTACCAACATGTTAATAGATTTTTTCAAAAATTAGCTGATAGCCACTGCTTGTAAAGAGAACAGGTTTAATGCACTAGCTGTGAGACTAACAACTTAGCAGTTATTCACTTCTAAAGTTCCCGCACGGTGCACTGCAAAGGGCTAGCTGGCCTTACACAGTATTCAAATAGCAATGACAAAACCCAGTGCAGAAGTGCTACCTAGCCAGCTCAGAATTTATTTTTTCATGAACTTTAGACATTAAACACTATATGACACTTTTTGTGGCTTAAAAATATATAAGCATTTGCTAGCAGAAGCTCTTTATTTCATATAACAAGAGAATTCTGTTTGTAATGTGTCACCAGCTGCTCAGTCAAAATGTGTTCTATTAGAACTAATTTAATTTTACATAAGTTGATCTATTTGCATTCTGAGTCTCCAGTTAAATGACTAGGTACTATTTTGTAGACTGATCCTGCTTCAAGCCTCAGTGTATGGACAATGCTTAATCAGTGTGTACATCAGGAAATAAACATAATCAGCAAGTGCACTAATTAAGCCAGGAAAAATTTGCAACATGCATACACTGTATGGATTAACAAGGCAATTCATTAGAAATCTTAATTATGGAATATTATATTTTCCGTACATTTTATTTTATGATGCTTCAGATGAGTTTTCTCTAAATACAGAAGCCATCTACACTTCTCAAAGTAGACAGGGAGATCCTTTTAACTCAGGCACATCTGTGTAGCCTCTGGTCTGGAAGCCTCTATGGAAAACATGCTTTGTCATCTCCATCCAGATGACCTGATATGCTCTCTTAAACAAGCGGTTGCTAATCAAATGTTAATATGTAGATGACTGAAAAATAAAAACTAAATAAAACACATAGATAAAAATGTCATTTGGTGATTTGGAGCCTCTCCTCCTCCTTAAAACCACTTTTTTGTCATGTTAAATTCTGAAAAGTCAACAAATAAACATCTAGGGCTTGAGACACAGTACATGGGTTTTAATGAAAACAGCATCCATTGAACTCAGCATGCTTCAAGCTTTTGGGATAAACTGGCTGCAAAACTTCAGTCTGAAAGCAGAGACATCAATAAATTCCAAACGTGCATGGTGGTGAGTACATGGGATCCTCTGCTCTGGCAAATGACCCTACTTAGTTGACTCCCTGTCTAACAACAGATTGCATCCTAACTTACGGCTTCAAGTAAACTTCTTGCTGAAGGGGTTCTATGTGTGGAATCCAGGAGCCTGGTCTCAATGAAAGTACAGGGAAGCAACTAAGCAGTTTGTATCAGCACAAGTGGACTTTACAAAGCACTTTATCTGTCAGACAGAAGTATTATCATATAACTGACTTCCTCTGACTTTGTTCTGTACTGATGGAGGACGACTCAGAAGGTTAGCGTAGCTTTCTTCTGCGTAGCCAAGAAATAGGTTATTTCAGAGTTGCACATCAGTCAGCTAATTGTATTACATCTAAGCCTTTCACACACAGGTTTCATTTTACAGAGAAAACTACCATGATTTTAAATAACGGTGAAGTGGTTCCCGCAGCACCTTCTGAAGAGGGGGACTGGCACTGTTTCCAACACTAAAAAGACACAAATCTATGCTTAGGAAATAAGAAATATTGAACAGGATACAAAGCTTATGTAAATCTGCTCATGTGGTAGGTTCTCCACATCAAGATAGTCCAAGAACTTCCCCTGGAACACCTGTACATTTGGCACATTCTTCCAGTGTGAGAATGGGAGAAGAGAAGAATTGAAAGTCCCCGAGCACATTCCTTTTACAACTTTGATTAGCATACCTGGGTAGGAGGTTTCTACATAGGCAAAAAGAATGGACCATCTCTTGTCTAACATGATATGACACTTCCTTGTTGTCCTTTGAGGAACTCATTCTTTGCTCTGTTTCCATGCTTCTCTCAAAATCTCTTGTGGGAGGTGCACATGTATAAACCATCACCAGATTCACTGTGGGGAAATACTCTAGCCACCACAAGAATGAGTGAAATAATGAGTCGTTGCTGTTACCACAGCCAGTCTTACTTGTTAGAAGATAGGTGTGACTCGAGTCCAATGTTAATTTACTTTAGGTCCAGTGGAAAGGATGAAGTCTGAATAGTAGCAAATGGTCACACTTACATGTTTTTCTTTTACCACACTGCAGGACAAAGCCTTGTTTATATTGTGTTTTTGATGTAAAATACTAGTTTGAACTTCCAGGGTTGCCTGCCCCTTGACATCTATCATATTAAGTGGAATAAGTCAGCTGAAGCTTGAATGTTACTTTACATCAAGATGAGTAAAATCTACGGGCTTCAACTGCAAACTTAAAAAATACTGTCAAATAAGAGTTACACTCTGGTCTGTTGCTACCAGAAATGCCAAGTAGTGCCCATATTAGGACAGTCCCTTGGCATCTGCATATGTCATAAATGTGTCTTTTGGCCACTGCTTCATTTATTGCTCGTTATGTTTGTTGTGGACTGGTAAAGGCAGATATAAATAGAAAAATGCTTACGTAGTATGATGGACAGATTTTGTTGAAACATTTTCAACAGCCTAGCCAAAACCTGACAAAGTAGCTATTATTGGCATCTGAAAATTCCCATCCCATAAAGGATTATTCATGTATACTTAGGCCACGATTACCATTTTATTTGTGGCAACAGGCATGACAAAAAAAAAAAGAACACAAGAGAAAACCAGGGGCTAATATATTCAGTGAAAGTACTTAGTAGATATATGAAATATTCATGTAGCGGACACAGGGCTTAACAACACAATAAAAATGCATTCCCAAAACAGAGACCAGATCACTTAAATGAGATGGAAAAGGATATGTGACAGTACCAAACCCTTGTCCAGAGTTCTGGCCTAAAGGCAATGAAATAAGTGAATTGATGATGTGGGTGAAGCTTTTGTTTTTGAAAGTAATAATTCACTTATTCTTTGTCTGATCATGACAAGAGAAAATGACTTTTGCATCCAGTTCTTCCTTCTGTCTTATATCGGCCTGTGATACAGTTCAAGAACATTGGTTATCATCATAGTCCAACAATACAGAAAATAAAAGGTTAAAGTTCTGAAGCTTCCCTAATCTGCAGTAACACTTCGTTTCACAATACAGATTTTATTTACTGATTTCTTTCAACCACTATATCATGATATTGCCTGGCTTTCAATTAAAACATAAACTAAGATGCTTTTTCATAACGCTCACTTGAGGTATAAATCAATTTGCGTTAGTTTATCAGTTACAAAGTATATTTGCCTTTGAGCAATGATTATGTCACATCATCAAGTGATGGAAAATTCAATCTGTCATAGGCTGAAGGGCCAAACTATAACAACTTCTTCATTACAGCGTCACAAAGGGAGATACAGGAAATTATATTGAAGGTAAATTACTTCTCTCGAATCTCAACAGTTAGTGGACTTTTCTAATAATATTAATTTAGAAGAATACAATCCTATGTCATTGCTGATTTTAGAAAGTGTAGAGGTCACACTGAGCAAGTGTGGACAAAACTGTTGTTCCATTTGACTGTATGCTATAAAGCATGGGATTATCACAGACTTGTTTCAGGGATCCCTTTTTTACCGATATTATCTTAGTTTCCAGTTATAAGCAATGGTGATAAACAGGTGTTACTTGTGTCCAAACAATGCAAATTATCAGATTCTCAAATTTTACAAAACTCCTAAGACATAATTGTTAACATCAGCCTTCATAGGGCCCAAAGACTTTGTTGAGAACTGTGGTATTGCTAACTGGGTTTATAAATAACCATATATGTATCTATATAACTCCTGTACAATAGATATTATCCTGAACTACACAGGTAGAGGATGTACTATCCTAGTAAAATGATACAGCCAGGTAGAAATGTCTATCAGTGCAGTTGTGAATGGAAAGATTGCAGAACTCATTTAAATCAGACATACCTGGTTTAAGTCTGTGCCTAAACTTAAACAGTTAATCAGTGATTTTTTCTAACCCACTAGCTTAACTATCTCAGTCACTAAAACATCCTGTAACTATCCATATTTGCACATATAAATAAATATTTTGGGCACACAGGATACAGGATTTCCAGATGCCAAGTACCAACATTTGAAAATGTTGCCCTAAGTGTCAGATACTACCCTTGATTGATGCACACAGAACAAAATGACTTCCAAGAGAGTTCTACACACAGATTGAGGGTAAGATATGGCTGTAATAAAATGAACATTAATCTATGAACAGTGTTGTTCTCCACCATAGGGCAATGATAGATTCACCGTAAACCTTTTCCATCTGTCAAGTGCGCTGCAGCGTTCTTATGCTTGCACTAATATGCTTTCATAGTTATAGCAGTGGTTTTTGAACACCATGTCAGACAAAATCTACCGAATAAAAATAGAGGTGGAAAAATCTAGGAAACTGCCTTGAAGAAAAAAAAAGACTGTAACTAGCAAATTAATCTGCCTTCAGGCTGAACAATGAATTTGAACTAATAGCATTAACATCACTCATTTACAAATATTGGGAGTCTGTTTGTTGAAATGGTTATCTACACTTCATCATACTGGAGAAAATCGAGCATATGCTAAACCACTGGCAGAATCACGGTTCAGAGAAAATGGTTAACCTCCATACCAACAGTGGAGTAGTGAGGACTGCAGTATTTCTCGTACAGCCCATTAGGTTCATTTCTCAGTCTGAGTTTATCTTAGTGTTAAATTGAAGACGAAACATGGTGTGAACATACAAAAGATTCCGCTTTTACAGAAAACATCTCAAAGCAGGTTCATGGCATAGGTAAATGTGTTGAAGCAAATAATGAAAAACAATACTCTAATACTCATTGCTTCATTTGCTGATAATAACCGAATTTAACTTAATAATATTATTTGATAATTTAAAGAGCTGGTTGAATAATGAAATATAATTACTCATGAGTATTTTAGTATCAACTGATGGAATAATGTGAATAGGTCACATAATTAAACATTATTTGACTATCTATACAACTAATTGAATAATGGAAACATTTATTCACCAATAATACAGTCGTCTATTGAGAGAAGAAAGGGAACAAACAATTTGTAAATCAGACCTACATTAAAAGGATCTGATGAATATCTGTAATATTGTGAAAATTTTTGTTATTGTTACAAAGAATATGAAAGCTTACTGAAATAATATTGTCATTTACAATGACAGAACCTCAAAGGAAATAATTTGGCTAGAACACACTTGTATCATTAATCCACTGTATATTTAACTTGATGAATGGGATGACATTTCAAAGCAGAAAAGGAAGAATAATCTCGTATTTTAGGTAGAGAACCAAGAACTAGATGACCTGCTTTCTACTTGTAGTCCGATCATCAATTATTTCACAGGGTTTTCACCTCCCTACCTGGAAATTACTTCTTTCTGAGCTAATTAGTTTCACCTTTGGAAAAGCTATGAGCTTTATTCACAGTCCAGTGAATAACTGAATACTCTTAACTACCTTTGAGTTAGGCAGACTGTAGTAATACAGGTGTAATTAACTGAGGCTCACAAGAATAGAATGCTTGAAAAAAGCGATATTTCTACGGGGTATCTCACTTTAGCTCCTCAAGGGTCCTTCTGACAGGAGCTTTCACCAGTGAGTGAAATCAATAATTATGTGTGAATACCTTTAGTGATTGTTGATGTCACTTGACGCTTTACAAAAATAATCAGCCTGAAACACATAAAATCAAAGTGGTTGGAAGCACAAAAGTAAGGCTGTGAAAACCATCCTCATCTGGTGTTTTATGCAGTCTTTGAGTTCATTTCGTCAGTGCAGGAATTGAGGTGATGAAGCAGTAGAGAATAAATCCCTTCCTTCAGGAATCTCTGCGTATTGAAAATGCTGAGTTCCCAATGAGCTTAGCTGTGAGCAAATGGCAGTCTTTGGAAGATGCAGTGTGCGTTCATTATGCACATTGCCTGTAGGGACTTGGAAAGCAGTGAACGACTTCACTCAGGGTGAGAAATATTCAGCTCTTCTCTCTGCCCTTCATCTCTATATTATTATTAGCCAGCTTGTGAATGAGAAAGGATTTCCAGGGCACAGTACTAGGTGAATTTTATAAAGGATTCCTGCCTGATTCTCTTCAGCAAACTCTGTTCCGTTGTCCATGTTGTCTGCTCCTGAGCAGAAAGCAGACTTAAAAGGTGCAAGATACTAGCTGTTACTCAGCAGAAAGTAGATACTGGAACCACAGCTGCAAACCAGAATTAAGAAATAGACAACATTGTTGTAAAATAATAAAAATAAAACAAATTTTTTTCTGAGGCCTTGAGAAAAAGTCCGGCTTTATTCTCATAAACTCAGATGGTTGTTTATTTTAATCTGAAGAGGTCACTAAAACTACGTAAACAAGTTTAAGATTGTAAGTATAGCTCTTTTCCAAACCAAAGCAAAGTCTAAAACAACTAAAACCTCAAATGCTGATTTATGGTTATTCAGAATGCAGTTGAATTTGTTTTATTATGTATTAAGGTGCAATACCAAATGTCAACAAGAAGAAATCAGCTTGAAGTTCATGTTTTAACGTTTTTTGTTCTGACAGATATAGAATTTCCCCCCACACCTTTCCCTTTCATATAGAATTCATGCAAAACTGGCCACTTCAGTGAAGCATTTTGACTTTGACAGAACTCTGAGCAGCAATACTCGTCAGCCCTTTAGCTATATAGCTGCATATAAATGAATGAGTTGAACTAGCTCACAAAGCCAAAAACTGAATTTTAATATAGACCTGTACTTTTTTCTGTACCTTCCTCTTAAGAGCACGGTATAATAAAGTACAGGTGATGAATATTTATTCAACCTTAATTATACTTGAGCTGCATTAGTGTACCTTAGATTAAAGCTCTGTTGTTTCTACTGCTCATTCTTGTGCATGGTAATCTTGTACATTTTAGATCTTTTGATTTACACATAAAACTATACTTATTATAATGTCTGCCTTATTAACCTTCTTTTCTGTTCTACATTCTATTCATGGTGGCATTGTATTCATGCAGTGGGTTATTATGTTTACAAACTTGCCTTATTTACTGTAAATGTAGAAATTACTATTATTAACTATGCATTCAGTACAAAACTATTCAGACAGCTATTCAGACTGAAAGTAGGCTCTTATTCTGCTTAAAATATTACACTACCAAGAACCTAGACACATTTACTTTTATTTTTGAATAAGCAGAGAAATGAAGCTCTTGTTATTGTGCAGTAAAAAGTGGTGATGTCTTCACAAATAATGCAGGATCCTAAAAGATTCTAGCAATTGGAAACCTGAAAATTCAGCACCTTAAGGTGCCAAGAATGGGGCTTACTGAAGCCATAAGTTTAGTAATGCATCTGGAAAGGCCACTCAGATGTCATTTGTACCCGCTAAGACATTTTTTTCTTAACAAGTCCTCTCAGAATCCATTTGACTTATGGATTTGGTTTATATGATATTCATGAGAGGGAAATTTCCAAGTTAGATACAGTTTGGTATGACTAGGTGGGAGGCATGAATTATACGTCTAGGTAGCTGCTATATCAGGTAACTCCTCGTGAGCTGGTGCTACAGGAAAGGACAAGAGTAAAGTCGTCTAAGTCCCACTGCAGCAAGTTTGTTTATAATTGTGTCCTGACAGTATGAACATCACAAGCCCTCGGTGTTTTTTCCCAGCAATTTTTTTTATGATATACTAGAGACAGGAACAAGTATCTCTGCTAGACATTGTCACCTACTAATCTGAACCGAACATTACCTTTCTCACATCTAAGCTGTTTAGAAAAGAGGATACTCATCTACATCTACCAGATCAGCACTGAGGGAGATATTTCTTTCCAGCCCCAAACAACAACTAGCGTAATGGCAAAGAGTAAGCATAAAATTCACTGTAAAATGGGTAAGAACAGAAGAGAGCAGCAATATTGTCTCCAACCAAGTACACTGTAGATAAACCGTTTTTCATCCTTTTCATACAAGTCATCAGGTAGGTGGTAGCATTTTGCTCTACCATCATAACCAAAATCTTGGGGAAAAAAACCAGAGAAAAAACAAAGGACAGAAAAAAACACACTGAGGAAGTTATTTCTCCTACTGGCATTATATGTGTTCTTTCTTCTTCCCCTCTCCATTTCTCTTCCTTCCTCCTCACACAGAGACGTTACAAAGGCTATTAGAATATAAGGACAATAGAAACAGAATTAGACGTATACATAGAAAAGTGTAGGTAAGCATCCCGCAGCCAGACAATAAATATCATGTCAGAATCTGATAATCCTTTCAGTGCATGCAATAAAGTGCTTTTAAGGTTTGTACTTGCATATGTCAGTCTACTGAAAGCCACATACATGTTTGCTACACTGCCATTGCAAAAAACCAACATTTTCTTACAGTTGTGCATCTGTCAGCATCAGTTCCTTCAACGAAAATTACTGTGGTGCACTACAGGACGAATGAAAGAAAGTAACAATGCTAAAAATTACAATCTCTGAAATGGAACTATGTGAGAAGTGAAAAGCTGTATGAAATAAGGAAAAAGAAAAGGAATGAAGGGTGAAATTAGATAGGTCTTTATACATTAATTAGAATTCTATATAAATAGCACCTATTTATCTCTTTCTGAGAGCATCTTATAATGCAAATAAGTCTGTGTACACACACAGAAACACACTAAAAGTTTCTGATCTAAGGAACTAAGAGATAGTCAAAGCAAAAGAAAGAACAAAACCATGGCAAAGAAATGCATGATGCAGCACAGTAAAGACAGATAGCGACAACAATAGAGCTGCCTAAATAAAACTTGGGTAGAACCTATGCAGTCTGTTTTGACCTAGGAATTTGCGGAAGGCAATCACTTTCTCCTCAGTTACTTTTCTTAATGAGATGGACTAGAGACAAAGTGACCAGGTACCCCATACCAAGGGACGTATTTCTGAAGAGTAGGTTTTAGCATTCCCTCAAGAGAGCTGTCACATCACTGCAGCTGAGCAGCTTAAGAGCACAAGTCCATTTGGATGCTCATCTTGTCTTAGAACAACAAAAATGACAGAGAGACACAAATGGCAGTTTATAAACAACCTGGAAGAACTTGAACATTCTAAGAGACCAATCCAAGCAATCACTTATCATTCTGCAAGAGACAATTTCCTTCGTGAGAAAAAAAGAAGAGCAAGCAGCTTGATGATGCTGTAACTTAGCTACAAAGAACTTCAGAAACTCATTGCAAATGAAATATTAATAAGGCAGTGGATCCTAGAGAACTCAAACAGTATGCTTTTCCAGAAATTAAATTGTTAAATATATTGGCTAACCACCATTTCAGTGATCGTTAGTCTGAAATATTTGGCTAGTAAATTCAGTATCTTTAATTTTAATCAGATTTGAGTGTTTGAAAATGATGCAGCTGTTGCTATAAAGGTAATTAAATAACCAAATAGCCAACAACTTTAATTTGAGGTTTTTTTGTGAGATTTGAAGATTAGAGTTATCTGCAAACTCCTCAGACCCCCACTGTCCTCAGTACTGAAAAAGGACAATTTCAAGCTATGATTTATGTGAAATATATTTGCTTCCTTAGTCCAGTTCCAAGCAGAGTATGACAGACCCCACAAATCTCACCATCATAACTGGCATCTTTATTTTCATCCCAGCAGATGTACTGTACTGACTTGTTTTGTTTGTTTGTTTGTTAGTAGTGGACAACACATCGGTCTTTCATCATCCCTCTACACCAAGTTGTGGATTTACAAAAAAGGATTACTTTTCTTATTTTGATTATGATGAATGTACTGAGTCACATACTGCTCTCACTGCAAATCAGTATATATTCAAAGGAACTCAACTGACTCCAACAGAGTTACCCCAGATTTGTCTTGGCATAGTAGTTGTGATCATTGGCTCTACAGGCTGCTGCTGGTCTTTGGCTTGGGAGGCAAATTTATGCTTAGTCTTTAATATCAGAAGCTGTCAAATACTTATCAGTAAATAATGCAAACTACAACCCTCTCCTCAACTTTGTATTGTGTTCTTTTTATTATATTTAAATATACTATCTCGAAATAAGAGTCCCATAATGGACTGTAACTTACAGGTACTACCCTGAGGGATATTCTATCAAGGAAAGCTCCAGGAAGCATTAAATCCTATGGAAAACAGAAGTTGCTTGTGGAATTGTGGATAACGTTTCTACTCTCCAAGTACAGTTGCCATGTTTGCACACATGTGACTTCAGTAGGTATTCACAATCAGCTCACGATATGGTAGCCCAGAAAAGGCCAAATCCTTAACAATTCTTTAGGGTATCTGTAAAGCAGTACAAGGCACAGCATGAAATATTCCAGAAAGTGTAGATATGACCTGACTCATTGGTGATAATATTTTTATTCAAGGAAAGCAGGAGGTCTTTGTGCAAGACTCACCTGCAAAATCATACAGAATCTCTCACTGACACTGACACGAAAGTCAAAAATGTGTCCTAGGTGTTACCAGGGTAGACACATTTTTTTGTTGTTGCATTTGTATGCTAATCACATAAGAAGCAAAAATAGGCTTAGATTGGAAATCAAAGATTGGTTGTATACAGGTAATAGAGTGTTCAAATGCTTTATTTAAAGATAGAAGGCTCTTCAACCAGGCTTTATTATTGAACTAGGACTATCTATCCTTTTTGACATTTTTTAAATTAAGTTCTTCCTCTAATTTATGTTTTTGTCAGCTTTCCTTCCTTACCTGGCTTTAAACTGATTTTTTTTCTCTCAAAGTAATAAACTACTTCGGAGAGGAGAGAAAAAAATTTTAATGACCCTAGAAATTCAGATTAACAAAATGGATCATTTGTATACAGCTGCAGAATTATGAAACCTTTTGAAGTAGAGTCTATAGCATTTTACCAGCAGTACACTGCTTCTACACATTGCCACAAAATTCTTGTTAGCGCTCCCTACGTTCTGAATTCTTGACATGCTTAAGCAGGACCTCATCCCTTTGGTGCAAAATTAGGAGGTCAAAGTGAAATCAAAGGGATAATGTCGAGGTCAAAACCATCAACATATCCTTTTTTTTAATGCTGTGACGGATAAACCCCACCAGCCCTTGTACCGAAGCAGCAAACAATAGCCTGGGTGAGCCTGGATTTGCACCACTAGTCATGTTTGACTCTTTACTGGCTGCTCAATCTGCCTTCTTACTATTGCTAATCCAACCTGCTTCTGAGCATGGTCTGCATCCTGTCTGACTTCGGCAGAGATATAGAGATCTGGTTCAGACAAAGAGAGCAGGGTAGCAGCTGCAGCCTGATGAGTGGTGGCAGCCAGATAATCTACTGTGATGTCTTGTTGGAGAAAATTTGGGACAATGTAATTTCCCCAGTTTGACATGAAACCCTTGTCAGAGTAACATGAGGCTATACATAGCACATCTAGTATCGGACGCTGTAAGCAAGATTTGTTTCTCTGTTACAAGAATTAAGAATGCACATGCTTGATTATAAGGTGGCTTCAAATTTTCAACAATTTATGCGTTAAAGACATGAATACAGATTTAAAAGATGAACTATCTATTCAAGAGGAAAATTGTAACAGGTCACACCTCATACCTTTTCCCTTCTATCTTTTTCCCTGTCTCCAATGTGGTCTTAATTCTTCCTATCGCTGGGTCATGCTGCAGGCATTTTTTGAGACTCCTTTAAAAGTAAATAAAGGCAAAATGATTTCTAAAAAAGGAGTTACTGATGTGAAAAGTGATCCTGTTTTTCTCCATTAAATAGAGTCACGTTCACAAAATTGTGCAAACATCCACTTCTTCTACTCATTCCCATTTCAAAATGGCATCTTGCTTTGGCATTTCTTGCATGGCTCCTGATTTAGCATGAGAAAGAGAATTATAGGTTTTAAGAGCTCTGAATTCTTATGGAACAAGGCTTCATTAAGGCTGTTTTGCTCAGAGAAATATCTAGTAATGGCTTTAATGGAAATACTATTTCCAGCTAGGTTCCTCTGTGGACATTGGTTTTCCATACTAGAATATATTTTCAATACAGAAAATAAGTATACTCAACTAAAATTTAAAAAGTAATGAGATGGGATTTTAACTTGCCTTCAGAACCTCAGTGTGTCCTTTTATCTTTAAATGAAGTTTCTGTAACTGGCTGAAACTCACATTCCTTCCCTAGATTTTTCAGGAGAAGGTCATTGAAACACATTTTTCAGATTTATTTTGTACTGATAGCTGTATACTGGTTTTGTACACCTTTCCACCATGTTTGGCCTTTGGAATTTAGGTAACTGTAACACAATATTTCAAGTTAAGAATATGAATGTCCTATATGATTCACTATCACAAATTACATTTACATCCCAGATTATTTCTAAAAGTTTTTCTGTGAGTACATCTCCTAAGACACAATTCATGTACTGTTATTTTTTTTACTTTCTAATATTGGAACAACATTATCTGACTCTGATATGGCATAAAAGTAACCTGTCCCATGTGTCCAGGTTTTCCTTCTCTAGAAACTGGACCATGAGGATGGATGGGAGAGCCGAAGCCCACTGTGGTTTCACTCTAGACCTGGCAGTTCACAAGCACTACTGGGTCTGATGGTATGGAAGCAGCCTAAATTCACCTTTCTCATTTACCTGTCCATACTGACATAAAAATAAAAGCCTCAAAAATAAAGTACTCAGAGAATGATCCTTAAATGCCAGCAACAAAAAGAACAATTGAGTAGCCTGTGTAAATAGCTTAATTTAAAAAAAATGCTGAAAGCATGCAATGCCTATTACAACTAATGAAAAATTCAATGAATGAAAATTAAATGTAGTTTAGATACTTAGATCTAAAAATTGAGGAGTTATTGTTAGCTTCTGAAAGCTGTGTGAGCAGAAAAAGAATATACTGAGGTTCTGTATATATGTGTAGAACAAGTAAATATTGATTGCAGAAGCTACCTAAGCTCTTCCAGCCTATGTGTTTCAGATGTGTTTACCAGCATGTTACTCAGGTCTCCTTTGGCTTGGATTTGATGACTGAGGCTTCTCAATACATGGATGCTGTCGTTTGGGGGGAAAAAGTGACATGGAAGTAAGTTAGCATTGAGTGTAACTGTATTTGCAGTGGTGAACAAAGAGTAGAAAGCGTTGTAAATTTATGATGGTTATTACAATGAATAGAGAGAGAAGATAGAAAAATGAGGAAACGTAACTTTCTTTGTTACTGTATAGTTACTAATACCATAGTTCCATTTTTCAGTTGTACTTCACCCTTTGTCTCATTTGCCTAAACTGAATTCACTAACTTTTAACCAGATTTGTCACTAGATTGTCCCTAAAATGCTTGGGTATAGAGTGAAGCCAAAGGGGGAGCTCTGACTTAAAAATGGATTTCTGCTGCAGAAATGGTTATCTTTGAGAAGAAAAGATCAGAATCCAATATGACTTAATGAGTTGTAACAGTAATTTAGACACCTAAGTATTTAAAAAGGAATGACCCTGAAAAATACTTATGGATTAGAGATGCTGCTCTCTATCTCCCTACAAGTGCTTACTTCTGAATGAAATCAATGAATCTGGTGCTACTGAAGCAATTGAATTAATACTTCTGGGGCTGAACAGATCTGTCAGGAAGAGAGACAATGCCATAGAGTGTCATTGTCTTTTCCACTTCGCTATTGATTCTCTGTCAGCATACAGTGCCCCTGCCTCACTGCGTAGTGTGCACCGGTGTCATGTGCCATGTTTAACACCTGGGCTCATGATAACTGAAGAAATGTAGCTCAACAGTCCTTGTCACCGCATTAGCTGTACCAGAAATATCATTCATTCTTTCCTTCAAGAAAAAAAAGAAGGAGAGGGAGTGAATAAAACGGTTTCTTGGTGGTTTTTTTTGAGCCTTTACAGTAGTTAACTACAGAAATGATCAATTTGCTTAATTAGCATTGATCTCTAACACGACTCATGGTAAATTCTACAATGAATAGCATGCTATGCTATATGTTATGTTGTATTGCACCTATCCTATCTCCTGTGCAGACAAGGAAACTCTCAGCTGAATTTTTGAGGCAGAATATGTGTCACACTTACATACACAAACATACAGCGCAAAGGTATCATTACTCAGCAGAAAATGTGATCTTTTACCACTGCAGGAAAATTTACACCAAGTGTCATGCAGACAGAATGCCCAGCGAGGACAAGGGAAATTACACATCTGATCATAAACAATGAATTGCATACCCTAGCATCATAACTGCAAGGCAGCCTTGCTGTATGAGTTGAGGCGTGAGTTACTAGGCATGCATGTGCTGTTGGAATAGGCAATAACATACTTTCAGAATAACCTAACATGCAGTTAGTATATGATACTAGGGTACATATTTTAAAAGTGCTAAAATTTTGTCCAAGATAGAAGGGTAATATTCATGATACATCACTAAATACCACATACCTACAGATAATCACCAGTCAGGCTCGTTCACATCTGTGTTGCTGGGCAAAGTGCATTTGAAAATAAAAGAGCATTTTGCTCAGATCATGTGCAAGTCACCACATAGGACATCCTCCAACCAGCACATGAAGGAGCTATGCTTGTCAATGAGCTCTTGATTTGTATTCTGTTCAATATGTTTTCTCAGTTCCACAGTTATGCTTCATGTTCATGATATTGTGATGCCTGGAATATAGAAAAGCTAGGGTCCCATTTTTCTTTCATATAATATAATGGGAGTGGTGATGGCAAAGTAATTATGCTTCTGGTTGCTATGTAGATATCATTAGTATTAGTAACAGAGATACAATGTGCAAAGCTGCAAAGGTATTTAATGACTCTGTTAGTGACAGCAAAACAGCAATACAGTTGCATTCAGCTTGTTCACACACCTGATTATTGCAGTGCAGTGTGTGCCACAGTACACTAGAGCAGTTCAGGATTTTCATTAAGATTTCTCTTTTCAGTATGTTGCAAGGTGATCTTAATCATTTGATCTGGTCTCAAAGCAGATACATGAAATCTCAATTCAAATGTGAATTGCATTTGTGTGTGTGAGCATTTGCCAGAATACAAAGTGAAAAACAGGTAACTACCACTCATTTTATTGCATTAACTAATAAGTATCTTTAAGAACTTTTCTCCAGTGGATCTTCCAATGTAAATTCACCTAGGGTGAATTTGGATGTGAGGAACAGTAACAGAAAGGAAACACGACTCAGAGGAGTCACCTTTCCCTGTCCAGCCATGCATGTATGGGAAGAAAAAAGGCTAGCAACTTGTAAAGGCCTGTTGCCGTACACTTCTGATCATCTCTACCATATGGAGGAGAATGAAGTCGCAGACCTATGCACTCACAGGTAAACACCTCTGGGTGGAACAAGGTGTGAGGCCAGTGGGAAAACATATGGTGCAGAGTACACTATTTGCTCTTCCTCCTGTGTTGAGGACGGAGTCTGGCATCTGCAGCAGGAATCAAGATGTTAGAATATGCTACAAAACTACCTTTTCACTAGATGATGGCTAGCGATAATCTGGCACAATGAGACTGGAAAGGTTTGAAACAAGGTGCTTGCAGAGTCCACATCCACATTTCTATCTTCACTTGGAAACACAGTTTGTGCAGTTTTTATATTTTTATATAAAAATATTTTTTGTATTTTAATCTGTGTGTTTCACAGGCTTTAATCAGGATGTGAGAATAAAGTAGAATAAAAGTGGTGGAGTGGTTACTTCGATTAATTCCACCTTAGTTTCTTAAAAAGTATGAAACACAGTATTTGTTTCCCTCAAATATAAAAAAGGCAAAATACACAGACAGGCATATTTGCAAAAAACCTGAAAGATAAGTGAAATCACCTAAGCTGTTTGAAAGCTTTTGAACAATTTTGGACAAATACTTTCTTTAATCTGACAATATGGTTTTAACTAAAGTTAGTGGACTAGTTTTATGATACTCAGCCTTTTCAATAAGATTTCACCCAAGATATCATCCCTTTTTAAAGGGGAAATCAGTCATTCTGCTAGTTCAGAAGGAGAAAAGAGGTGATTATGCCTACATGTCTTGTTCATCCACTTGTAGGTAGCTTCTTCATTAGAGGCGCAAAATAACTTCAGTGAACCATCTTCTACACACCAAAAGTGTAAGACCACCTGTTGCTTACTGTTAGATCAGTTTTAAAGCATTTGTTGTAAAATGATTTTTAAACAGACAGGAACTGTTTGAGGTTCAATTTTAGAAGTAAATATTTGGCAATAGCTGGGAGATGTAAAACAGGCATTTAATGAACACACCGGAAAGAATCTTATGCTTTATAACCATCCACCAAATCTTGTTCAGTAACAGATTCAATGTTCAGGACTCCAACTGGCATCATGAAAATTTGATACAAAAATACACACATAAGTTGAAAGACCGTGTATATAAGTTAGATAATAGGGGCTTGTTACTTCACATACATTATTAAGTCAGTTATTATGTCTTTTCTTGTATCTATGATGAGACTAAAAATGAAGAATTATCATGATGTTCAGTTTACAACAAACGCAGAAACTTTTGCTTGACGTGTTAAAAGGGATTAGATAATGCATGAATCCGCAGTGTTACAGTTACTGAAGAGTCTTTCAAAAAGTATTTTTGTAGTTGGCATTAGTTATAATAAACAATAAAAATGTTTACCTGTGCATTAAAATTCAAAATTGTACCAGAAATAAACCCATAATAAAATATGTGTTAGAAATCTTCAGAGAATTTGGATTCTTAGGGATTTTACATGGAATTGTTTGACAGGGATAAAAACAGTTGTTTGCAGCGTCATTTGTTCTATTAAGTTGAAAATATCCCTAGATATGTGTGACTGGCTATATGAGACTACGTTATTGAGCCACCTATATATGATATCCTGCTTTATCTAAGACCTGCAGGTGCTACACCTAAAAGGGCTTGAAGGTATCTGTAAATCTGTTTGGAAAAGGTAAAATATTTCGTCAAGGAAAATCTTTTGGAATCTTGAAAAAGTACATAACTGGGCCCTGAAGGATGAGACACAGTTAACTCCGAGCCACTGTGTTAACTTCCACAGCAGAAAGTCTCATTAAATCTCCATTAACTCTTATAGCTCAGTGTTCTGGTAGAACACTTTGACAGGACGTATGCCATACCAGGGTTTCAGACCAGATTTTATAGGAATCTTAGTTCTGATCCCAGCAAAATATTTCATTACGCTCTCTATTACGTAAAAACTAATCCCGCTATGCCTACATGAAATTTCTGCAGAAAAGGGCTAGATAAGTACAAGATAGTCATTATTTGACCTAAGATTCCACTACAAAAAGTAGCATAAAAAATTAAGTGCAAAGAAGATCTGTATACAGAGTGGAGCAAGGTTGGCTTCTGTAGCCTGAAGACAGTTGAAGGTAATAGTTAAAATGAGAAGTGAAGGCTGAGGTAAAATAGATGCTATCATTATCATCACTTTGTTTCAAATCTGCCAAGAGCTGTTTAGCATTAACACAAAAAACAAAAAGCTGAAGCCTAAATTAAGATTTTGTTGATATTCACATGAAAATGAAACAAAAAAAATGATGTGAAAGATACTACACAAAATCCTTACTGAACCAGTAAAACATAACATGAAAAGAGACTCAGCAAGTGCTTGCATAAGAGTCCAGCAGCCAAAGCATGTATTTTGCCCTGTGTTAAAAAGGAGGGAAAAAATGATTGACTGGAGGTAGAATATGTGGATTATCTTTGTTTAACAGGTTAGAATATTCTCCTGGCTGGAAGCTCCCCGGCATATGTGAGGGTGAATCAGGACATGTAATTCTCAGCAGTTTCACAACTTGGTGGCACGCTGCCAGAAGAGCCAGCAGGTCATTGATTGTTATTGGGGAATCCCCTGACAGTTCCAACCCCCAGGAAAGAGAAGGAAGACTGGGCAGCCAGCCAGGACTTCACTCCTAAAAAAACCCCAAATGCCACACTCTGACTAGTTATGCAGCAACCATTCAAGCCTTAGGTACTGCTGGCACCCATGACATTCATGATAAACCATTGAGAGAAAGGATATAGGGTTTACTTAAGGGTTTAAACTGTGAGCTGGTGTTAAGACATTTATATTTACTTGACTCAGAGATATACTTCATTAGGTTAAGAAGAGTACTGCCTCAAAGGGGCGTAATAATAACTTCTAGTATGCACCTTCTATAGCATGATTATATACCGTTATATGTTAAACGAACTCCCAGACCAAATTATTGAATAGTCTAAGTACGTTTGTGTGACAGTAGGATAAGTGATATAGTCAGTGGTTGTCACTCTGATCACTTCAGTGCTGTGTGATGGACCCAATAGGCATGTGAAATGTATTCCTCTGATGCCGGTGGATGTATAGGTTACTGTACATTTTGATATTCCATCCAAATGAATGAACAATTTATTCAAAAGCTGCTGCGACTGCTAGGTTGTTCTTCTATCCTCATAGCACCGAAGAGGTTAACAGTGATTTTTCATGAAACCAACTTATGCACCATAGAAATATGGTGCCATGTGTCTCCACATAAACAACAGCAAGGAGAAAAGTCAATAATTATTTTAAAACATGACTGACTGAAGCGAGCACTTCCTGGTTTGCATAACACCTTGTTTGCTCAGTGACTGCAAAGGACCAAAGAGTCTTCCTGTCTAGTTGGGTTCTTCAGTCCAACTTCTTTGTCTTGTTGTTTTGACATACTCACTTTTCCAAACACGTTTTGGTGTCCAGAGGCACAGAGTTCTCCGTGCAGGACTCAGAATAACATGCTAAAAAATTTCCATACAGCAAAATTTCAAGATACATCTCCAAGAGCACAGACAGGAATTATAAGAAGAAAATAATCTGTTTACATGGTTATGATATCAGCATTTGGGATTTTTTGTTGTTGTTGTTTTTTCAGGACAATACTGACAATACTTTTCTCCTTGCTCTTGTTTATGTGGAGACACATGGCACCGTATTTCTATGGTGCATAAAGTACTCCTTAAGCAGTGAATGAAAGCAGAAAATTAGATGAATGCTACTTCATAAGGCTGAACTGCTTGGTGAAGTCACTGAGTGCTTCTTTACAGTTCTAGAGTATCTTAGGATAGATGGTCTTCTCATGAGGTGTCTAACACCATCGTCTAAACCAGTCAGTTGATGGGGTCTTTCTTCAGACTACTAAATTATCGAGTGATGACTGAGCTGGAAACACTGAACTGTGGTCAGCAGTTAAACCTTCAGTGAAATGTAGAAATACAAAGAAAAACAGTGGCTAAAAACTGAAAATTATGGTTTCCTATTCTGTATTTTCGTGGCAACAGACTAATTAACAATTTCTTACAGTTAAAAATCAATATTCAGCATAAAAGCATGTGTTTCATCTCAATATTTCATTCCATTCACTTGCATCTTGAAAGTAAGTAAAGATTTCATCTGAGGTGGTGCATACAAGGGTAGTGATAGGCAACCAGAGGTAACAGGGCAATGATAGCATCTTCACCCACAATCAGCTGCAGACAATGGAGCCTATCTAGACCTTTGGCTATTCAGAAGTTCAGATTGAAAATATAACCAATTGTTTCTGATGCAACATAAAAAGTTTTCTTAGGAAGACTTACAATTTTTCATCAAGAGTTGGACTCATTATGCTAGGATATACACCCTTCATATTTTAGTGATATGTTTTCAGCATAATGGAATCAGAAAAATTTTGAATAAACAAGCTTTGTGTTTAAGCTTTATATAAGCTAGTTTACTGAAGATTTGTTATTTGATCAACATCCAAACAAATCCCCCACCTCCCATTTTATTACAGTTTTGTGCAGCACAAAAAGAGTGACCGATGACTGTACTTTTTTGAAGACGGCTTCTACTTCGGATCTTTACACTGAGGATCTATTAAATGCTCATTACATGCATTAAAAGAAAATTGCAAACACCATCTTTGATTTTGTCTTCTACATCAATAACAGAATCTGCAGGTCTACTTTTCCCCTCACCTAAACTATAACTACAATATGGTTACTCCCCTTACTGCTTTAGAAATGTTCTGCCAGAGTAAAACCACAGAAACACACAATGCAATATCGGCATTGGAACTAAGCTGCCAACCAGAAAAAGAAGCACAGAACATAAACCCTACTGCATTTCTCCTATACCTAGTTCTCAAGTCTCTCCCATTCAGCAGCTGGCTCCACCCGCCCCACTCGCCCACCTCGTTCCCCCTCCAAGACCCTCTGCAGTGAAGTGAGACCAAAACTGCTGTTGGCATTCACCTTGGCAGCTGATTCTAGGCTTGAGCACACACAGGGAAGGAGAAGTCGGACCACAATTCCAGATACAGCTGCATATGGTGCATCAGTCCCTCTCTATAACAGCATTTGAGTGACTCACGTGATCCACCAAATGCCAGTGAAACCAGACAATAAAGGACTTGGCCTTCTGCAGATTTTCTGACAGTCTTGTGAATTCCACAATAAAGTGACAAAATCAGCTTTCTCAGAGATGTAAAGTCAAGGACAAGCTAAACTTTCTTGTGAAAATATGAGGAAGAAACCTAGAAAAGCAATCTGTGAAGGGATGAACAGAAAGTGATTCCCCGGAAAAAAATGAGAACCTTGAAATGTAAAATATCCTACAGACAGCATCATGTAGCTAGTCCTATTTACAATGGTGTGCAAGCACAAAAAAACCCGTGTAGCCCACTTATGCAATTAAGGCTTGGCAATTTGATGAAAATATCACGGAACAGAATTGATGTGAATTTGAGCACCCTGCCAGCTCATTGGGATGGAATTGGCAGTCAGGGGAAGAGACGGGTGGTGTGATATGCACGCATGAGCCTGCAAAGGCAAACTCTGGGCTCCAGGGCAATTGCCAAGAGTTGGTTATCCTAGAGAAAAACAGGGATTTTTACAATAGTTAAGCCCTCAAGGGAGGTAGGTGTTTCTAGGCTTCAAATAATTAAAGAAAAAATAGTGGGGGATAGATGTGTTACAAACCTCTAACGGTCACAATGCCCACATAGCATTAGAAACATTACTGTCACACAGGCAGTGGCAAATTAAGCGATTTTTCTCCTAGAAGAAACTGCATTTAGTTGCAAAACTTTACGCAATTCACATTAATAGTTACACTTACAGTGGTTAACTGCTTCTTCAGATTAAGTCACTTAATACTAAATAAAAACAAAATGCAGCACACAGCACTTCGCATATACATGATTTTCTTCAGTGATTTCAAATTTGTGCTAGATGCTAAAGGAACTACTGAAGTGATTAAATCAATTGCATGTCTAAACATTTGCAGAAATTACTTCAAGCACATGCAGAAAAAAATATTGTAATGCAAGAGACCACTAGGATTTATGAAATGCTGCTTTAGGATTTAAAGTTATAACATTGTGTTTCAGAAAGAATGAGGAGGTGTCTCAAAATAAAGAATAATTATTACAAATATAATAATATTTTCTAATGAATCTTTTCTCCACTAGGAAGATTTTTTTACTCCACAAAGAAAAATCAAATGACCATTCCTGTAACAGATTTGGCACAGCATGCAAAGACAATGAAAAGTTAATTATATGCCGATGTAATAAATGTTCAGGCATCCTGAAAATAGTCTTGTACTACATTTCATTTCAAAAAGGGGCCTATTTTATAAGGATATTTTTTACCAGGATTCATTACTTACTGTCAGATAGCAAGCACTTACTGTCAGGCCTCACATTGTGCATATTACTGTATGATAGCAGAATGGTCACAGTTCTGCAAAAGCTTATAAATTGTGCCAATAACTGGACTTGCTAGTCAAACCCAATTAACTTCTAACACCAGTTTGCCTAGTAAAGCATCCACTTAGTCAGAATTCATTTGTGCTTTAAAACTGATGCATCATACATTTTTTGAAAAGTATTGGTTTTCCAGTGTGCCATTAGAACTAAAAAAACATATACAGCAGATCAGAAAGTCTAAAGTTACAAATAAAATTGAGCTGCATGCTTAGGGTTTACAACATTTGAATGCGCTGTGGGTACACGGTATTCTGAAGCATCAAGCAGTCCTTAGCTTCCTGCTGTGTCCCATATAGAGTCTCCATCACTATCATCAGTCATGCATAAAGTAATTGTTTTTCTGCTCTTACAATAGCACCAAGAAAACCATGCATCCTCACTGAAATGAAAATGAAGGCAACATGAGTAATCACATCATGATGGGTCAGCTGCTGTGTACGGAACATCCTTAAAAGCAGTTCAATAACGGTACCGTTAACTAAATGTTTATTTACATAATCACACAGGTAAAGATGTTTAAATAAAAAAGCAATACCTTTTTAGAAGATATTTTGAATTAATTATTCAGAAAACCAGTGATGAAAAGAAAAGCTTCTTGACAGTGTCTGTAAAAATAGTAACAAGATATTTACAAACAAGAAAAAAAACCCTGACCTAATTTACACGCTGAGATGGCATGAACCAAGAAATGAACAAGTAGTAAAATTTCTGTTAAATACTGAATTGCATAATGACAAAATCAAGCAACACCAGATATTATTTTGATTTTTTTTTCCTGAAGCATATTTGAAATAAATACATTTTATTTGAGCAATCCATTGTTGCTTAATCTGTTACCAGAATGAGCAGCATTTCTGTAAAATTTTGAATTGCTAGCCTGCTTTCACTCTAACTATGGAAGTATTGTTGTGTATCTTAATAAAACATTGCAAGTCAGTGAATCAAAATATATTCCAGTTATTTTAAAAGCAGACTAAAACGGGATTAGAAATAAGATCATTTCCCCCTCTCTTTCCATGAGGTAACAGCAGGTCAGTGATGCAGAATACTAATATTACAGTTTTTAGTTCTTCGTACAATGAAGAACCCACAAATTCAGATCCCACAGCTGAAGTGCAGTTCAGAAAACATTTAAGTACATTACAGAGCTCTGCTATTGGCTTACTACGTGTTTGACTCAAGTTAGCTCCTCAGTTTGGTTTAAAACTCCTTGACAGGAATATTTGGCCTTGACCCTTGAAATGTTTAAGTATGTGCATTGCTTTACACATGTGAATTGTACCCCTAAAAACAAATCAATTTAAGCGAGTGAGTAAGTGTTGGGAGGACAAGAGATGAACATTTTTTGAAAGCATCTCAGTGGTGTGAAGAAAAAAGCAAACATCATACTGTGATATATAAATAAAATGATGGAGAGTCAGTGTACAAATACGAGTGTCATGTTAGATTCATGAAGTCATCCTTCCACTTTACTTGGTTCTGGCTGTATCACATGGAGCTTTTGGCAGGGAGATGTAGATCAACTGGAAACAGTCCAGACTAAAGCAACAGAAGTGAATTAGATTTAGAAAACATGATTCAGAAATAAAGATTGAAGAAACTGAGTTTGCTTAATGGGGACAAGTGAGAAATTTCAGAGAATGCAGGTTATTTCGTGGAGTCTTACAGGCTGCATGCGAGACGATACCCTCAGAACTTCAGTTCAGGTCATTGGTGTTTACGTTCACAGCTACAAGGACACATGTTACATCTTCAAAACCCTTCTCTGTACATTTTATATGCATGAAGTCCCCCACAAAAATACCATTTTCATTCTCAATAGATTAGAATAAAAGTTCCCAAGTAGTTTTCGATGTTGCTTTTGACTTGTCAAAATTCTATATTCTGTTAATTTCTCCTTTGTGATAGAATTAATTAAATCCCCAAATAGCATTCCTAGTTATACTTAGATTTGTTGTTACAAATAGCTTTTTTGCAGATAGACTTGGGGGGGGGGGAAGAAGAAAACCAGTTATTTGATTTTCCATTTCTGGATTGTTTTTCTCATTTGTAGGAAAATAAGCTCTAAGGTAACTAATTTGATCACAGTACACAACTGTGATGAGTCACTCCTACCATATTATGTATGGATTACTGGAGTTTAATATCCTTACTCAGAGAGATTAGGAGGAGATCAAAACTGAACAGAATGGGGATGCTCATCCCTAATTATCTTCATTATGACAGAGAATCATTGTTATAAGTTGCAAGGTTATAGCTTATGAAATGGTTGTGTATAAAATATTGATATTACAGGGATACTGTATTTTGACTGTTAGCATGGTGCATGCCGTCTGTATGAAACATAAGATCTGGCAAAACCAAAATGTTTTTCTAAGAGATTTGTAAAGTGACAAGTTGGTTTTTTTTTATTATTTATCAATCCTAAAGATGGAGTAAATACATATTTTCTTTTAATTGTATTCCAAGAGCAAATGCCTCAGTAGCAACATTAATCAGAAAAATCTGTATTCTGTACTATTTATCATGTAATTAAAATGATAAAAAGCCGGTAAATAGGAGGGAACTGACTGTCTGAAAAGAGCTACACATAGGCAGATATCCAACACATGCTTCTGCAATGGACATCATAAAGTAAAACTCATGCATTTAATAATTCTTAAAATTCTAAAAGCAAAAGCTCCTCAAACAGTAAATGTATACAGAAATATCCTAAGAGTTCCAGCTACTGATTTTTCCTTTTGCAATTTCTCCAATGTGCTTGGATGCTACGTGGATCTTATCAGAGTTCCGATAAATCACTGTGCTCCAACTATAGTGCTATCTTCCTTTCTTCCGTTGTTGTGTTTCTCCTTTACCTCAGTATATATCACAGGCCATCCTATAGTCCTACAGTACCTCACTGTTCGTCTTTTATGCTTTGTTCTAGGAAGTGTTCACGTTTAAGCTAAGTTAGTTTCATGCTCTGAATGTCAAAGAAGAGTTACTCTTCCCCAGGCAACTACTAGAGAGTTGTCAGTGTCCAGAAGGTGACTTGGAGCACTTCAGATGCCTTGCATGACATAATACTAAGCCTAGCTTTAGTATTGCCTACCCAGAAAATCAAAATCATAGAATCATAGAATGCTTTGTGTTGGAAAAGATCTTTGGAGGTCATCGAGCCCAGCTTCCCTTCAGTCAGGAGGGACATCTTTGACTAGGTCAGGTTGCTCAGAGCCCCATCCAACTTGACCTTGAATGTTTCAAATAATTCAAACATCAGAATTCTCTTTGATATCTAATGATTTCATAGCATTATTTTCAAACAGAGAAAGAACGAACGAAAAAAAGATTTTGAAGGAGGAGGGACAGAGAGAACAGGGAAATACTTCAGGAAACCTGCATCTGGCATCTGATTTGGGCCAAAAATTTGAAACTACATCTTTTACAAACCAGGCACTAAACACAATTCCTAGACAGCTTCTCTTTAAATGACTGAATATTTCACTACTTATACCATGTTTATAATTCCAGTTTGGTGCTGGTGGGTGGGGTGGGGACACAGTAGATGTTTTTGAAAAAGGCAGACAGGGTATTTCTATGTTAATATATGCAGACAAATTTCTGGCTTAGGAGTTTGACTGTTACCACAGCACCCTATAAAGCTGGTATATCTTCCCTCATACACTAGCAAACAGGCAGAGGAGCTCTCATCTCTTTATACTTTTTCATGTAATTCCCTGTTAATGAAACACAGAACTACCCAGGTTCCAGTCCCCAGTCAAAATCAGCCAGAAGGGAGGCCTAAACCTGGTACTACACACCCATGAGGAACTCTCTAGTTTTGGGGGTGTTAAGTATTTGAGGTTGAAAGCCTATTGCACCTCTCTTCACTTTGATCAGAAAGTTCACTCCTGACAAAAGTATTATCTGAATTTTGCTCCCAGCAGAAACTTTGGTTACAGCAAATCCCTGTATTCCGGTTAATGGGTTTTCGAGCAGTCCTCATGGTCTCTAGGTATGGTGCTGCTCATGCTCAGTGAACTTCATGGTGAGAGACTCTGGCTCACACAGTGTAGACAGTTGTAGTTATTGCCCCAGTGCAGTCAATTACAGTATTCCTTCTGTTTTAAATACTTCACAGTCAGCCTTCAAGAATATGATTATTAGGGATATCATATTGAGTTGTGGGTGTATTCAACACAGACACATTTCGAACAGTTTCTTCTCAAAGTTCAGAAACTACTTGGAAAAGTTCCTATTAATATCTTATTATTAATTTCCTTTCTTCCGCCTAAATCCAAATGGTTTATTTGAGCTTGATTGTTGAAAACCTAACTGTATGGGATTCTATATACCAAGGAAACATTCAATGTTTCCTTAAGATTATATCTCAAATTGCAAGGCAAATTACAATATAAATACAAACAACATATGCTATAAGTAAACAGGAAACTGCCAGAATTATAGTAATTCATGAAAATAACAAGCTATTGATCTGTTGAATCTAGGCAAAGAGACTAACAATTGACTAAACATTTGGTATCCCATTTTAATCTTTTTAGGAACAGAACTGTCGTTAAAACTTATTTACCCATACCCCATTTCAATGCGTACTGTACAGTTAAATAAGAATGAACATTGCTAGGGAGAAAATGGGAAAAAATATATGTTTGCATGTTCACTTCCATAGAATAAAGTAGAAATATGATGAGGGGAACAGAAGTTTTTGTGGGTGTGTTGTCATGATTGTAACTGACTTCCCTTTTCAGACTAAACCACAGATTTCTGCAATTTTATTTTTTTTTTGAGAGAGAAAGAGCAAAGTGGTGGGCACCAAAGGATTATACCCAAAATATGAACCACAAGAAACATCCTTGATTCTCAAGCAATATGTTAAGGAAGTGTTTGCATACACAAGCAAGTATTAGTTTAAATGGAAAATCCAATTTTGCTGATCTGTACAAGACCAAAAAGGCAAAATCACAGGTTAATTATGAATTTAATAGGTTAAGGCAAAGAGACGGCACAAGCTGTATAAAATAGTGTAGGAGTAAAAGATGGTTGTTATTTTTGTAGAAGGTATGTGGCTAATTGTATATCTACCCATGTATGTCTAAGAGAAAAGTCATTATAAGAATCTCAAACTGTTTCCAATGAATTAAACCCCTTCATCTAGCTCTGGCCTAGGGATACATACTAGATGTGGATATATTACACGAAGAAGTAAAACAGGCTTTTTCTATACTACCAAATAAAGCTTCAGGGAAGTCTGGTTTTACTATCAGATTTTACAAAGCACTGTGCCTTAAACTAGCCCCAGATGCACAGTTCAGGTTCATGCACCTCATCTTTCCTTCCTACTTTATATGAGGTGATAATATCTTTTATTCACAAAGCTGTGAAAGATGTCCTTGATGATGTACCAACCATAGACATTCATATCGTTAAGCCTTGATTATAAAATTCTCCCCCAAGATCTGATAGACAGAGACCAATCCAGCTTTATAAAAGTTTCATTAGCTCTGGAAAAAGTGTCTCCATCTTAGCAGCTAAAATAACTTATTTAGAACCTTTGCACTAGGGCACTATTTATTAGCCATAATGTAAAGGGCAGATTTGATCTATCAACTTTTGTTAAGGACAGATTAGAACCAGGAACGTCTGAACTGAATACAGTTATTTTTGTATTGTAGTAGAATTAAAGACCTCAACTGTGGATGGTGGAGGCTGGGAGAAGCCCATTTAATGAGGCATTATGCACACCATGAAAAGACAACCCCTGTCTCTAAAAGCTTGTTGTGTAACAACCCAATCGACAGCACAGCTGCACCCATTTTCTATAAAGAAGTCCTTCTGATTGCCTATCTAGCCACACATCTGCAGAGGAAGGAACTATACTCACACCTAGAGCAAGAGGTAATGTAACGATGAGAGAGACAGATGGGGGAGCACTGTGCAGCAGGGAGATCTATGACAAGTGTAACATAAACTAATTAATCACATTTCTGGGGAAAAAAAAAACAACATTCATAGCAAATTTTGAGTGGTCCAGTCCAGCTTTTCCAACCTGTTTAAATACTTAGAATTTAAAATTAGCAATCTGGTTGCATTCATAAAGGTCATGAAAATATTTATAGTTCAGGTCTCTCCACATTAACTGCAAGGCAACTTGGCACTGCTGTCAGGAATGCTTTCATAGCAATAAGGGACTCTTAGGTGCTACTACTATACAAGTATGATTGTGCTAATGAAGTATCTGCAGGAGGGGGAAAACTGCCATTTCATATAGATGATACTATAATGTTTCTGCTTAAGCCAGTGAAATAATTTCCTCATTTATTACAATAGCTGTAATTATAATAGCTGTATCATCATTAATAGCTGTATAATAGCTATGCAGTTATTAATACTGAGGTACAAAATCAATTTAAATTGTCAGAACTTTTGTTATTATCCAGCAGTTATTAAGACGCCTTTTACCTACAACTTTAATTTGCCCTCAAAGAATACTGAAGAGTTGGGCTTGTGGAAGTAAAATGGAAGATAATAAAATCACTGAAGTAAATTCTAATTTTTCAGAAAATTTAAGAATAACTTCAGCAAGTTGTTTTCAATTCTTTTGTGTTACAAACTCACATCAGTTCAGGAAGCCTGCCTGTCTGGTCATTAGAGAAGGCAGAGTGGCCTGCTATGATTGTCCTAATGGCCACACCTAGAAATCTGCCTGTTCTGCTATTCTCCCTTCTCCCATTGAAGCTTTCTCCTTTAGTGAAGCTGTTAGGGTCTTGTATTCTGGTAAGCGGAATCTAATGACCAATATACAACCTGATTTTCTCAATGAATCAGTGAACTACTCTACCATATAAGACCTGTCATTTTTCGTTTCTTGCAGAGGAGGAACAGAACCTTGTGGAGTTGTGCTAAACAATCCACCCAGCTGCTGAAGCAGAATGGCTTCACTGTCTCTTGTGAAGGCACCAGATGCTCAGATTTCTCACCTGTCACACGCATATGAATTCACCGGTTCCTCCCACAAAATGTTGATATTCAGTGTTATTGGAAGAGAACATGTCCAGTCACGCTGTAAAAAAGGTTATATTTTGGTCAAGTGACAGGTTGCATTCAGTTGCATATGAGAGAACATGGCTGCAGCCACGAGAGGACACAACAGCACCATTGCATATCAGGTACTCTTCTTTCAAAGAAAAGCGTGTATCTGGGTCACGTGAGGGACATACCTTGTATTCATTTGCTGTAGGCATGAAGAACTTTGGTAAAAGGAGGCCAGGGCAAACAGCCATAAAAATTCATCTAGACAACAGTTCACTCTCTACCGCTGTCTGAAAAGGTCCAATGAAAAACAGTGATAATGAATAAGCTGTGAGTCGAATGACTTTTTTTTTCTAGTGGCCTGAATCCAGTATATGAAGGACATTCTCCCAGGAAGTGGATCAGACACCTTCATACAGATAATCCTTTAGATTTATCAAGCAATACTAATATGTCCTATTATTCAGTCTCATATTTAGCTTTTAAAGTTCAGACTACGATTCTGATCTAAATTGACAAATAAGAGTTTTTATCAATCAGAAGTCAAGATTACTGCATTTATATTCATACCTATTCTAAGACTGTGCAGTGAGTACGTCTTGGAATAAACGCTATTTTAACCACATCTCAAGTACAGTACAATTGTTTGCTGTTATGTATTAAAGCAGGAACAGACATGTGCCATGTGGTTAGGACTGGCTCTATGAATTATGGACCTATATTGAAGGGATGGATTATCACCAACCAGTGGTATCTCATACGAGAAGAAAGAAGCAAGAAACAGTAGTGCAGGTCAGAGAGCATTTTTGCAAAGGGTAGAGAATTTTGTTATGTCGGGGGTGCTATGCTGGCAATTTATTCTGTGTTTTATTTAATTCACTATGGTTGCCTTGTCTTTTGCCTTTTGACATCCAAGATTCACAGGCCCATAATGACATGCATTAGTTAATTAGTTAATGTTTCTAAAGAACTTTGAAAATGTAAAGCACTGTGCTGAGCACTACATATGAGAAATTGATATGAGGATACATTTAACTGTGGGAGTGGGAAATATACTTTTCAGATATGGTAATAGGGGAGAGATAAATATTTTTGCATAATTAAACTAGACTGTATTCTGCTCCCTGTAAATATATGAGAGATATTTGTGTCATACCACACAGCTACAGCATCACGTAGTTTATATAAGCAGAAAAACTCTATTCACTTCTTCATTGGAAAGAACACTGCAAATGTGTGGTTATGTGTAAAAGATGCATGGGTTTATGCAGTACGAGAACAGAAATATGTTAAGAAACTATATCTCGTATACTGTATGTATGCTATACAGACATAATATGAGAATGCCTGGTATTTTTTTTTAGTGCTACAAGATAGATCTTACTATTCATTTTGTGGTGGGGAGAGGGCTAAAGGGGAGCAAGAAGAAAAGAAAGGGAAATTTTATCATAGAATCATCACAGAATCACAGAATCGTTTAGATTGGAAAAGACCTGTAAGATCATGAAGTCCAACTGTTAACCTAACACTGCCAAGTTTACCACTAAACTATGTCCCTAAGCACCACACCTACACATTTTTTAAATACCTCTAGGGATGGTGACTCAACCACTTCCCTGGGCAGCCTATTCCAATGCTGGACAACCCTTTAAGTGAAGAAATGTTTCTTAATATCCAGTCTGAACCTCCCCTGGCACAATTTGAGGCCATTTCCTCTTGTTGTATTGTTTGTTACTTGGGAGAAGCGACAAACACGCACGTCTCTACAACCTCCTTTCAAGTAGTTGTAGAGAGCGATAAGGTCTCCTCTGAGCCTCCTTTTTTGCAGAGTAAACAACCCCAGTTCCCTCAGCTGTTCCTCATCAGAATTGTGTTCTAGCCCAAATGAGCCACCAGCCTCATTGCCCTGCTTTGGATGCGCTCCAGCATCTCAATGTCTTTCTTGTAGTGAGGGGCCCAAAACTGAACACAGTACTCGAGGTGCAGGCCTCACCAGTGCCGAGTACGGGGGCATGATTGCTTCCCTACTCCTGCTGGCCACACTGTTCCTGATACAATCCAGGATGTCCTTGGCCTTCTTGGCCACCTAGGCACACTGCTGGCTCATGTTCAGCTGGCTGTCGACCAAGACACCCAGGCCTTTTTTCACCAGGCATCTTTCCAGCCACTCTTCCCCAAGCCTGTAGCATTGCACGGGGTTGTTGTGACCCAAGTGCAGGACCCGGCACTTGGCCTTGTTGAACCTCATGCAGTTGGCCTCAGACCCTTGATCCAGTCTGTCCAGATCCCTCTGCAGAGCCTTCCTACCCTCAAGCAGATCGACACTCCCACCCAACTTGGTATCGTCTCCAAACTTACTGAGGAAGCACTCAGTCCTCTCACAGAACTGGCCACAATACTGAGCCCTGAAGAACAACACTTGGTCCTGGCCACCAAATGGATTTAACTTCTTTTACCACAACTCTTTGGGACTGGCCATTCAGCCAGTTTTTTACCCAGTGAAGACTATGCCCGTCCAAGCTGTGAGCAGCCAGTTTCTCCAGGAGAACGCTGTGGGAAAAGATGTCAAAGGCTTTACTAAAGTCTAGACAGACAACATCTACAGCCTTTCCCTCATCCACTAAGTGGGTCACCTTGTCCTAGAAGGAGATCAGGTTGGTCAAGAAAGACCTGCCTTTCACAAACCCATCCTGACTAGGCCTGATCACCTGGTTGTCCTGTACATGCCATGTGATGACACTCAAGATGATCTGCTCCGTAACCTTCCCTGGCACTGATGTCAGACTGACAGGTCTGTAGTTCCCCAGATCCTCCTTCTGGGCCTTCTCATACATGGGAGTCACTTTTGCTAACTTCCAGTCAGCTGGGACCTCCCCAGTTAGCCAGGACTGCTGATAAATGATTGAAAATGACTTGGTGAGCACTTCCTTCAGCTCCCTCAGTACCCTTGAGTGGATCCCATCTGGCCCCATAGACTTGCATGTGTCTAAGTGGTGTAGCAGGTCACTGACCATTTTCCCTTTGATTACGGGGGCTTCATCCTGCTCCCTGACCCTGTCTTCCAGCTCAGGGGGCTGGTTACCCCGAGAACAACTGGTCTTACTGTTAAAGACTGAGGTAAAGAAGACATTAAGTACCACAAACTTTTCCTCATCCTTTGTTACTGTGTTTCCCCTCGCATCCAGTAAAGGATGGACATTCTCCTTAGCCCTTCTTTTGTTGCTAAAATATTTATAGAAACATTTTTTATAAGTTCTATTTGGTCTTTGGCCCTTCTAATTTTCTACCTGCATAGCCTCATGACATCCTTGGAGTCCTCCTGAGTTGCCTGCCCCTTGTTCCAAAGTTCATAAACTCTCTTTTTTTTTCCTGACTTTCAGCCAAAACTCTCTGTTCAGCCAGGCCAGTCTTCTTTCCCCCAGCCCCATCTTTTGGTACATGGGGATGGCCTGCTCCCGAGCCTTTAATATTTCCTTCTTGAAGAATGACCAGCCTTCCTGGACTCCTCTGCCCTTCAGGACTGCCTCCCAAGGGACTCTGTCAATCAGTCTCCTAAACAGGACAAAGTCTGCCATCCACTAGTCCAAGGCAGCAGTTCTGCTGACACCCCTCCTTACTTCTCCAAGTATCAAAAATCTCTCTTATTCAAAAACCCTATCATTTTGTGATCACTACACCCAAGATGGCCTCCAACCATCACATCACCCACAAGTCATTCTCTGTTCACAAACAACAGGTCCAGAAGGGCACCTTCCCCAGTTGGCTCACCCATCAGCTGTGTCAGGAAGTTACGTTCCAAACACTCCAGGAGCCTCCTAGACTGTTTCCTCTCCGCTCTATTGTATTTCCAGCAGACTTCTGGTAAGTTGAAGTCCCCCATGAGAACAAGGGCTAGCAACTGTGAGACTTCTCCCAACTGCTTATAGAGTACTTTGTCTGCCACTTTATCCTGGCTGGGTGGTCTATAACAGACTGCTGCCATGATACCTGCCTTGGTGGCCTGCTCCCTGATTCTTACCCATAAACACTCAACCCTATCGTCACTGTCATTAACATTTAGATAATCAAAACACTCCCTAACATACACAGCTACCCCACTAACTCACCTTCCTTGCTTATCCTTCTGAAGTGTGTATAGCCATCCATTGTAGCCCTGCAGCTGTGCGAGTTATGTAGGTTGTTTCCTGACTGCAGTAGTCTTTAAATTACAAAGACTTTTTAGGAACATCTAAAAAGTGTAACCTAAGCCAAGGTGCTCCAAGGTGCAGCATTCAAGATGTATGCACCCTTGTGCTGACAACTTGTGCAAGAACCTGCTAAATGCAGCAATCTAAAGACATATGCATATCAGACAGTGCACTGATGTGTCTGACTTAGACATGGAAATTGTAAATGAGGATGTGACCAACAGGTACATGAAACAACATGAATCATCTGGTGTCAATCACACTAACATAGGGCAGCTCATATTCAGTTCAGACTCCAGAACTAGAAGGTTTTGGCATCTCCATGAAGGATAGCAGGATGTCGTGTTTGTGTAGTTTAAAAGAATTAAGAGACCCACTAAACATTTACCAGTGTTTCTAATAGAGAAGTCTGTCTATTAGCGTGCATTTTTCCCAGACAACCACCTTTGTGTTCTAGATTTATCAGGCACTGACAAGACCAGATAAGAATTTTATTTTTGTTTTTGCTGAAGGTAGAAAGTGCAATTTTTAGGCAATAGGTAAATAATTTGCAGCAGTTGTAGCAGAATGGGTGCACACAATGTATCAACAACACATAGTTGGGTTACCTCGTCTACCTGAAGGACCACAAAGAAAAACAAAGTTAGATGCCTGCATCCACAGAAAGTAGCTTCAATACAGTCTTGTAAGTGAGACTCTGACCACTCTTAAAGCTCAGAACCTGATTTATCAGAAAACTTCTAGTTTCCTTTCAAGCCCACACTGCAAGAAGCAACAGAAATCTATTTATGAGAAAATAAAAGAGAAAGAGGAGACAAAGTCAAAACAAATATTAATTTGGGAAATATCAAAGATATTAAAGTATTCTTCTTCATCACACTGAAATTATTTTGTCTTTAGTTTTGTGAAATAGTTTCTCACGATTTGAAAAAAAATACTGTGTAAGTGCAGATAAATATCGTGATTTAGGTAAATTTAGCTGGCATTTATCTGTCCATCCCCTGATATACTTCAATTTCATTAGCTGAGCAGCTTCTGATGGAGAAACATTTGAAATTTTTTTCTAACAGATCAACTCATCAAAACTAATTTCTACTGGTAAAATACAGAAGTATATCACAGAAAGTGGTATTTGCAATTAGTAAGTACAACAATGCTAGGTTCATTAAATGTTATTTGATCCTGAGGGTTCTTCAGTGTCAAAGTGAATGTATAAAGTACGCTGACACAAGCTACATCTTCCTGTGTATCATTAATCATACCATCTCTTTTCCATCTCCTTACATGGTTAAAGACTGATGTTTATTGCAAACAGTGTATTCAGTCCTCACTTTCTTTAAAAGCTGAAGGTGGATTTGATCTTTGTTAAGAAGTACATTAGGTCTTATCTATATTTTCAGCTCATTTTTTGCTAATGAGAGAGAAAAGTCAGACTGGGGATGGGCATATTCCAGGAGCTACAGATGCCCCTTCATACATAGCCTACTCCAGAATTGCCACCCTTATGGAAAACAGTCTTATTCATGTTGCCATACACATGTCTATTCAGATGTAAGGAAACTATTTTGCAGTTTTAGGAGCCTCTATTGATAGTCTAATATTTTCCAGGTTTCATCATGATAATGATGGGTGTAGCACTTTTTATTTCTGTGTATAGCTGTGTATAGCTGTGCCTGCTACCCTTTACTGCAAGTGCTATTTGCTCAGTGCCTCACCCACTCAACAAGGATTTTCAGCCTTCCCTCAAGCTAAGAAGAAATAAATTAATCAAACTGCTAATACTGAAGACTAGAGGGGTGAAAATTACGTTCCTGACTGAGGAGCACCAGCACAAACCTTCTAAAATAGTTAACATATTTTGCCACGATGTTTCCTAGTGCAAAAAATCACCTCAGTTTTGCAAAGGCATATTGACTGATAAGTTGACAATGTTGAAATAACAGACATTTCTGAAAAAGAGTAGTGGAAATTTCTTTCTCAGCATTTTTATAGCAAACAATTGAAATATACTGGACTCCTGTGGCTACACTGACTCACTTTTTTGTTTTGAAAAATTTTGAAAACATATGACTGCGATCACCTAGACCAGAGCAATGAATGTTACAGTACGGGAAGAAAGGGTAGCCAAACCTGCAGTTTTCCTCTGTCAATATGGCTAGAGCTGCCTTATTCCCAGCCTAGCAAAGCTGTTTTGGAGTCGCCTTCTCCAAGTGAAACCATGTCCACCTTTCTCTTCTTGCTGTGAAATACTATACACAGTAAATCTGTATATCTGTGAAAAGAAAGACACTAGCCTTTCAACTGTGATATATCATATTTTATCATGTGCTTTTCCTGTACCACTCACTTCATTACATCTGTTACAGTTCATCTACGATTGGAGATTGTAATATGTCTGTTAGTTATCCCCAGGCAGATATCCATTGTAAATATGCTGCCAGATTCTACAAAGATATTCTGTAAACAGATCTGGAACAAATAAAAGAGCTTTTTCTGGAGGCAATCACAATGGTCTTAAGCAAGGCTACCCAAGCTCAGTTTTATTCAAACCTTTCCTAGAAGGTATTAGGATGCAAAGCACTGTCCTAAACATTCTTGATGTACCTTTTTGATGTGATGCTGACCCAGACTACAAGCAGGTGCCTTTACTGTAGCAAAAGTTTCAGCATGCATCTGTGCAATAAGCAAGAAGCAGTGTAAAAAAATTATAACAGTTGAGTACCACAGACTAGTGATGCTAAAGAGTGTAGTGTACAAGAATGATACCACCATTTTGAATTACGAGAATATGTGACACTAATGACAGTAGTTTAAGTGACAGGCTCTGTACCTGGTGCTCTTTAGTATGGCACTGTAGACGATGGAGAAAATGATGTTTTAAAAAAAAACAGTGGCCAAGAAGTTGTGTGATAGAAAACATTTTGGGATCTAGACTATCAGATAGACAGTAATGCACGGGCAATGTACTATTAAGAAAGGCCCTTGTGGATGACAACCCCTTGTTACATAAAATCTACTCATCTGTTCACTAGCCAGTTCCTTACTCACGCTAGAGTTCCCTATTAATCCCCATTTTCTTCAGTGTAACACATAATTTCCCCTGCTTCTCTGAAGCCCAGACAAATTAGACTGACTTACATTTCTCTTCTCCAGAAAATTAATTTTCTTACCTAAGATAGATAACAGATTGATCTGACATGATCTATGAGCCCTTTGTTTTATGCTGTTTACTTATGTCTCTTCTATGTCTTCAATATTTTGTAAGTTTTAGGTGATTGAGTCACACTGGTAAGTCCACATTAGCCTGTTACCTATTTTCTTTCTTGTCTTAAATGTAGTTACTATTTATATTACTCGGCAATTTTATGGTGTCACTTAGATGTGTTAACACATTCTGTCTGATGGTGATTTTATATTTTTGTAATTTGAGAAGGATGTCATCTTCTCTCCCTCTCTGCTGTATACACGTTAAGCTCAGTGAGCTTTGTTATAGACAGCCTGACTTCACTTTTGTGCTCAGCATTGGTCCCATTAAAAACTGAAACATACCAATTTTGAACCTGTTCTAGGTTAAAGATATTTTTAAGCACATGGCAACCCTCTTTTTCCTCTGTTAAGAAATGAAGAATCTGCTTTCTAAAGCAAAACTCTATTATTGATTTTAACTCTTGCCTTATACCACTGTTTTCTATTCAGCAAAGCACAGGATTCTTTGTTGTTCTCTTTCCCCCATTCCTGATAGGTTTTCTGCTTAATGTTCTTCAATAATTCATTATTCAGAACAGAATTTGGAAACATTCCCAACAGTTTTCCTGCTTGGATTGGAGTGTGAATTCCAAGGAATTTTTTCACATTTGACTGGGAAAACTTTAGCTTCTTACAGACTTAAGTTCCTGAGCTCTTGATTCCAGCTGATCTATCTTAATTTCTGATAGTTTTCCCTTTGTAATTGAAATCACATGCATATTAAGGCTAAGCTAAAATGCAACAATGGTTCCAAATTTTTGAATTCTTATTTTGAAAGTTTATTTTTTTAACATTAAATATTTAGCATAAAAATAAGATTTTCTATAAAACCTTCTAGGTTTATGACAAACTAGAAGTATTGATGGTACAGCTTTTTTTCTAGTGTATCTTGCTGCCAGAACTCCCTGATGGCATTATTTTGCTGTCACAGCTAATTCATAGTGAACACAGGTGTGTATGTTTTGTCTTTGAGTCAGAGTCAGGCATAGATGTCATAGAAATCAAAATCTTTCATTTGTAGCTTGATCTAATAAAATACAATTACAATACCATCAGCGTGGAAGAATCTTCCATACAGCCTGGTGAGCACCCTGGGGGGTATGTTTTAAGCGTGGTGCACAGTAAATTAGCCACTAAGCACCCATTAATGGTAATGAGAGCTCCATGGTTAATTTCCTGAGCACTGTGCTGAAAAGGTACCTGTAGGTATTGGTTTTAAGCCTGGCTACCGTACACTCAGACTAATAAAATATACTGTAAAAAGTGAACACGCCATCTAATTCAGCCATTAAAGCTGTCCTTACAGCATAACTTACACAAAGCAAGTTAGTCAATCTGCAAAATAAAATAAGATCAATGGGGATTAATAGGTGATCCTTTTCAAATACGGAGTAACTATAATATTTGCATACAAAAGGCAGATCAAGTATGCAAAAAGGAACTACAAAATATATTTTAAGACTGTGATTAAAGCTCTTCTTTCCTGTCCCGATAACTATAATCACCAGATACAATGGGACAAATTTCTAATGCACAGCATGAAGTTGGTATAACTGAGTCTGCCAGTTCCATTGAAGCTGTATATCCATCATTATTTTTCTTGCTAATTTCATTTCAGTGGTGTAGGTCACTTAGTTGAAGTTTCTATTCTCCTTTAAACTATATTTTGAATGTTTCAAAATACAGTGACAAAATTTAAGTGGAAGGTGCAGCTGTTACATTCTCAACTGACAGATTTCCAACCCATGTGCTACAGCAGCCATCTCTGATTACACCAGCATTAGCTAAGTTGTCCATAAGATGAGACAATGCTATTAAGAAACAGGATCAAATCTCGAGGAAATGTTTTGTAATATCATTAAAGTGGAATGTAATTTTTCTTCCCATGCATTGGTCAGGACACATAGGACACCAGTCCCTTACAATTGAAATAGCTTTAACTTAACTAAAAATGAAGCACATTTGAAAATACCTTGCTTAGATATAGATAAACGTTGACTGTGTTTATATTTGTATGATGGTCAGGTGGCTGTAGCACTTTTGCTAGCTCACCCTCATCTCTCCATAAATAAGCTCTGTTTCCTTAGCCCTTAGTGCTGAATGTACAAAGATATAAATCCTCAAATGTGGTGTTCTTTTCTGTGAACAGTTCTACCATTGTTCATCTCCTGTGGTGGTTTGGAACTGGCACTCCTGTCCTTAGACTCCTATAAAATTTTGTATCAAAGAGAGAAGGAAGCTTATTAACATTTTACTTTTATTCTGTATATACTTCTTCAGTTACATATATTACAAACAGGCTGTTTCTGTTTTCCTTTGGCTTATCACAGTGACATGTTTCATTATTAAGATTATCTCAGTGGAGAAAAGACACGTGTGTTCTTCTAGTTGCACAGGTAGCCATTTTACCATCTGCCATAAAATGAAAAGTGCTACTATGGAATCTTCAACAGTTGCCCAAAGTATAAGCAAATCCATAGACTGTATTATTTATTTCTTATAACATAGCGCTAATCAATAATTAGAACCGCTGTGCATGTGGAGTATAGATGAAGAGTCTCCTCAAAACCTCACAGCATAACCTCAACATAAATAGCTCAGTGGAACGTTGTTGGTATAATCTTTAACACAGCTTCACTACTGAGCTTCAGGTATTACGTATCTCATTCTGTGCTTACACAAACTGTGACAGTTTTGCAGCCTGCACAAAGTCTAGAGTGAAAATAGCCGGATTCACTTGGATGTACATTTCAACAATCAAGTTACCAGCCGAAACCATTTTCAAAACCATGACACTGAATTAAGGTTAAATACATTTAGTTGTCTTAATATTGTACAACTTCCCTATTAGGTACAAAGTAAAGTTCTAGTGTGTTCAAGGGTATGTTGGATATACAACCAATACAATATTGGGTCCCCAAGAAGCATTTAGATTACTGCATAATGTGTTTTTGGAGGTGCCTTATTTTTTAAAATTCAGTGTACAAATCCTTCAGTAAGAGTGTGAGCTCTGGATTTTCAGAGTTGTCTCCAAAAGGCTTTTTAAAAGGCTTGTTGGCTAGCAGCTGTTCACGGAATAAACCATCATGGTTTTATGCACATAAAAAATCCTCAGATTTCACAATAATGTCACCTCTTTTAAACTCAGTCATGCTATTCAGTTTCTCTAATGCATGAAGTTAGGGAGGCATACAAAACTACAGATGTCTTTCTCATGGTGGAAGCAACATATAAACAAATATTCAGTGTACAATTCTTTTTACCTGTTCCAGCACCACCCCCCCCAAGACACATGGTTGCTTAAGCTGTTTCAATTGCAAGTGAATACTTGATAAATAAACAGATACTGAAATGTCAGTTTGAAACACTTCTATCTTTACCATCATCTAGTTGCTTACAAAATTTTCAGATAGGCTGTCTTCACTTTTTTAAACATTCACAGAATCACAGAGAATCACAGAACAGTAGGGGTTGGAAGGGACCTCTGTGGGTCATCTAGTCCAACCCTTCTGCTGAAGCAGGGTCACCGACAGCAGGCTGTAGAAGACCTTGTCCAGGTGGGTCTTGAATATCTCCAGAGAAGGAGACTCCACAACCTCCCTGGGCAGCCTGTTCCAGTGCTCCGTCAACCTCAGAGGGAAGAAATTCTTCCTCATGTTCAGACGGAA
>Ga0065711_1028281_pt1 | contig 42253 bp, 15 predicted proteins | sample Hoacrofraction12_FD_59098 | JGI IMG/M metagenome (GOLD analysis project Ga0065711, IMG submission 59098) | Hoatzin crop microbial communities from Cojedes, Venezuela - Epithelial fraction 12 v2 (version 2) | ecosystem: Host-associated > Birds > Digestive system > Esophagus > Crop | place...
TCTGGAGATATTCAAGACCCGCCTGGACAAGGTCCTGTGCAGCCTGCTGTAGGTGACCCTGCTTCAGCAGGAGGGTTGGACTGGATGACCCACAGAGGTCCCTTCCAACCCCTAACATTCTGTGATTCTGTGAAGTTTCTAGATATTTTATTCTCCCTCCATAGGTACCAGTAATGTGATTTTTGCTCTGAAGGATGACGGGAGGGGAGAATCTTAGGGACCTTTAATTCAAGCTTGAAACCCGAAATATGCTCTGCAGTTTATTATTTGACATAATAGATATGACGGATGCAACTAGTTGGAAGACTTTAAAGGTTCAGTGAATTTTGCATATGACACATACTTATTTGAATCACCCATCTGTGCTTTCAGTGGTGTGCACTAATATTAAAAACAATAGAGTATCAGACTATTATATAGGTGTAATGCTACACAGTATGTTCACTTCAATAGGAGTTTATAATTTCAGTTCTTCCTGTCTGCATGAAATGAACTCCATGCAAAAATTAACGAGTTGACAAGTTTTATAAAACTATAAAATAGGTTGTGTCAAGAAACAAAATAAAAAAATCTTAGTGTTTCATATGAGGGGTGTGTACTCCTCATCAGCCATGTATGTCTCACTCTGATTTCTGGAAACTGGGGGTGGGATTCAGCTCCAGATTAAGACACTGTCATGCAAGAGTCACCCTGTAGCTGTCTCTGTGAGCCAACCATCTAAACACCCATTAGAGTTTGAGGAGGGATAGTGTAGGAGTGCACCAAGGTTCATGGTGCCTACAGGTGTAGGGGTCTACATTAGGGTGTGATATCATTCTGTTGGCTGCGCTGGCTGTATTATCAACGTGGGCCTTGTTTGTTGAAAAGTCCATTGTCAACATGGTCCTTGCTTATTTATACACCTAGCTCACATATGGGGAACTACATTTAGTCTTTATATTTTTAAAGTTTATAACTGTCAAAGTTATAGCACTTTCCCTTGAATTTGGGTATCCCACTGTAAAATGTAAATCACTAACGAAATGCCAGTGTATTTTACTTGCTCGCATTATGGCATAAATTACTTTGTTCATCTGTGATACCAGCGAAAGACACTGGCCCAGAGAATGGCACCTTAAAAGACAAAAGATATACTGATGCTGCAAAGGACAATGTATTTGATTGCAACACAGGTTAGGCTCTTTGAGCAGCTGTAAGCTAGTTATTGCAGTGTTAGTCCCAGCTCTTCAACAGAGTTAAAACCATTACTGAAGTTTCAGCTTCTGTCTATATTATTCAGCTGGAAAAGCCAACTCAGGTGTGATTTGCACTGATGTAAATCATACTGTGGTTACTGGGAAGCAGCCTATTGCAATGAATGGCTGCGGTCTGCTAAAATTCACAGCCTGTTGGAAGTATGCAAAACTCGGAAGTTACTCTTGTACTAATGGCATGTGATGGTTTGGGATGAAGTCAGAGGTTAAGCTCAAGGGCTTGCAAGGAAGAAGAATGGCCATGAAAACGTCCTGTAACTGCTATGAAAGCAGTTCCAAACTGAGATGAAAGCCTAGCTCAGCATGCAAACATTTGGAACCTTGTCGAAAATCACAGTGAATATTAGCCTTATATAAAAATAGTTTTAATTTACAAATAATACTAAATACAAAGTTGTTTCTACTGCTTTACATTGAAACATAAATCAACTCTGCTTTTTAACAGTTTCTGAAAATACAAAACTATTAAATTTCTTCTGTTAAATGAAGCAGTTCACTCGTGATTTGTCTATGTAGAAGTCTGATATGTCTATAATTATTACTTCAAAAAAGTGTAAGGTTGCATAACAGGGATAATAGAACTATTCTATCAAAATTTTTTAACATAAAAAGACTTACTGAATATCATTGATCAGCAATCCTGAACAGTATAATTTCCAAGAATCCAGATTTCACCAATAAAAGAAAAGTAATCATAGTTTATTTTTGGGGAGTTGCTGTCAGATGTAGGTTACTTTTCTTTTGCTTTCAAACTATTTGCCTGCATCTAGTCTTTCTTCATCAGATATAACCAAATTGTACACAGAAAATCCCAGGAGAAAGAGAATTATTTTCAGCTCTTGTATGAGCACTGAATGTAGAAATCATCTATGCTCATGTACCTTTCTAAAACTTTCTCCTACATCCAAATCATAAAGTTAATATACACTTAGCGCATGTATATATCTGAAGGAATGAGTTAAAAGCTCTCAGAATCTACTGAAGTTAGTTGGGTTGTTCCCATCTGTCTACATTAAATACCCTGCGTTTACAGTTTAGTTAATAATCCCATAGATGAAGAGCTAGAATTAATCTGTCTAACATTACCACCACTTTGTTGAATCCACAATGTTAACAAGCTAAAGTCTTAAAGGAAAATTGTGAATTTAAAATTTTGTATTCTACTATATAAATTACTCATTACTGATGCTGAAGTGAAAACAAGTACCGAGATTATCTTTACTGTTGGGTCTATAAGCAAAAGGAATCTTTGCTGCCCAATAGGAACAGCCTATTAGCGGTCTGTTGCAGGAGTGACTTTCACTTTCCCCAGTTTGTTTGGTGGTTTGACAGCCTAAAGTGTTGTTCTGGTGCCATTAGTTTGGTATACTTGCTGTAGGAATTCATTCTGCTCAGCAGGATGGAGCTTGGATTACCTCGATATTTTTTCACTAACTTCGGTTGGCTTGGAAAGGGTCATAAGGACTGTTTGCTCAAATATTCTTAGAAATACTCCTCATAGATTTGTTTACTTTCTAAACAGAAGATATTCTGGTCATACCAGGGACTACTCTTAAACAAACAAAATTTAAGAATTATGACTAAACAGTTAAAGTGATTATAAAGTAACTGTTATGTGTGTAGCTGTTACAAAATGCCACATTTAATTTAGCTACTAATTTTTTTCTTTAATTAAAAGGGCTCATGCATGAAACCTTGGACCATCATTATAATTTAGTAGTTCATACTGTTTATGTAAATTCTTTATATTTGCTAGGGGGGAAAAAAAAAACCTTTTAGCTCATTAGGATCAGCTTTAAAAAAGAGAAACATAGCTCAGTGTAAAAACCCTGGTAACTGTGCCCATACTGTGTTCCTAAGCAAGTAGACTTATAAGAAGGAAAATAAATAAAAATAGGAGTGAGAGTACCTTTTGTCCAATGCTAAGGAATGTTTTGCTTTTATCTGCTGTTGCTTTCCTCCAGAGAGCATGGTTATTGTCAGCAGATAAAGAATTAGAAATGTCATGTTGTCCCAAACCCGCCAACTCACACCTAAATGGCTGTTGTGAAAATGGAAGCAAGGGCTACTCTGACATTTTTCTCCTAAACTTGATATGCTTTTTGTAAATAATATATTGCAGTCCTAGACTTGACATTTCATAAATCAGTTTTATTTTGATGATCATTTTCTCTTCACCAGCTTCTGTGTTAAGGTATTCAATTATTAAATAGTAAGCATGAAGGCAGAGTTTCTACTGGAAGGGTTTCGAGCCTTCTGTCCTTATATAGGAGTTGACAGTAGCTGTGTAAATGTGTGGTCCCAAGTATCTCTGCCTGTCTGTAAGTTCTGCTAGATTAGAAGTGATGTGCTGATTTCCTTTCATGCTCCATTCGGTATAAGGATTCTATCTATCCATTTGGGAATCCTTGATATAACATGCAGAGCAAGTCAACTGTAGTTTCAAAACAAGCACCATGCTAGTATTGAAAACATGTCAAAATGAAAATGATTTTTCTTATGACAAGTCTTTGATCCTACTAATCTTCAAGTGCTGGTTGTGCTGTTCTTATTTTGTGACTGCTCCATTGCTGAGATGTTTTGAGTTTTCCTGCCTAAGATTATACTTTTCTAAAAATACAGTATGTAAATACGAGAAAATAAGTGAGGCAAGGCACTTTTCATCCGACAGCCTTTTACATAAGTGCTGCCCCCTCAGTTCTACCATCACTGTTTCTCAGAGCTATGCACTTGGATTCTGTCAAAAGGTCTGATAATGAGAGCAGACATAATTATGTTTCTAAAAGCTGGTGACCACAGTCCCAATTGAATGGTCTTTTAAGGATTGTTTGAAAGCTTTGAATAGTGGAGAAACATTTGACTTGAAGTATCTTTATTTTTTTTTTAATGAAAATACTACAGTTCTGAACACCAGGTTATTAGTATCAGTATTTATTAAATTTTTTAATCTGTTTGTATTTCAGTAATGCTCAGAGCTTCAAATCTGTAGGAAGAATCTCTGTGTTAAAAAGGCATGTAGGAGAACCTGCGTCTGTGTGTGCGTGTACACATATATCTATGTAGCCATATATAACTAAAAGAAATCATCCACCTTTACCTTCCAGGAAGAGACTTTGTTGTGTGAATATTTTAAAACATTTAAACATGACTGTATATGCAGATATATGTAAAGTATCAGAAGTAGTGTCTCTACCCTTGTTGTCACAGGAGACAAACCTGGGTATGATTGTAAGAACAAGGAAACTCTGTGACTGAGGTACCAGCGTCAGCATTAGATGATTGGGAAGTTCTGGCCAATGCTGAGGACAAGCCTGTACAATTAATGAAGGAGAGTGCAGTTCTGTCTAATTTAGCCTACTGTGAATGACTCGACATACGTGACGTCTACCTTGGTTACTCACTATAGAATCAGATTTTCTTTGTGCTACTCGAAACATAGCAAGAAATGCAGTGATTTGGAGTTAATATGAGGGAATTGAAAGGCTAATCAACAAGGCGCTTTGCTATCAACTCCCTGCCCATTTGTCTGCTGAGTGTTTGCGAGGAGAGAGTTGGATTGCAGTCAGCTGTACAACACAAAAGTCTCTTCCACTTTACCACTTTTCTGAAGAAATTCAGCTCTGTGAGGTAGCTGAGAAGTTTTACTGATAGTGGCTGATTCAGAAAATTGAGAAAATAAGACTTGCATGTTATTTATGATCTCTATGGTATGCAGGAGTGCGAATTTCTATATGGTAAAGTACTGCACAGGTTGCAATGGTTCAGTGAATTATATAGAACTCAAAGCGTGCAGCTGAAAACCAGATGACATGAAGTACATTGGGGAGAGGGGTGGGAGAGCTTATTTAATTCCAAACTCTATATGAAAATATTATGCACAATTAACTTGATTTTCTCTGCAATGTTCAATTACATGGTTACATGAAGACCATTTTGCTCTGCTATTTAGTCTATGAAACTGGGTCTCAAGAGAGCGGAACTGTATGCTCAGCTGTGCCATACACAAAACTATATAGCTGCTGTAATGCCAGCCCCTGTAGTTAATAGAATTAGTTGGGGAGAAGGCTTTTGCAGCAGAAGGCAGACTGACAGTGTCCCTAGCAAAGGTGATTACTTGTGCAAGAATCCCAAACCTATCTCCCTTGTAGACTGCTGTTTTGGGCTGGTTTCTTTCCAGAGAGAGATACTTGGGGGCAAGATTACAAAGGTTATTTGTCCAGTTGTTTTGGGCTGAATGTTTTCCATTCCAGGTCTGATAACAGAAGACCTGTTTTATTTATGAAATAAAATGTAAAATAAGATAATTTTTTAAAATGTACAGTTTTAATTATATTTTGGTAAGAGGAAGTCAAGAGGTAGCAGAGAATGCTTTCTGCTAACATATTTTATTGTTGTAGATGACCCACCCTACCTGTCTGAAACAAAACACCAAGAAAACACCAGTTTGACCTAAATTAATGGTGGTTTTCTCAACTGTGTCTCTTTGTATATCCTTGTATGAAGGATGCACTTACTGCATCTTGACTTCCACTGTTATTACAGCAATACTATAGAGATCTTTGAAAGAAAGTGAAGATTAATGTTGATATATTGATGGCAACTGTAAATCTTCCTTTTAGAACTGAAAATTTAGATCTTATAATTACAAATCTTCAGTTCTATTGCATGAGCTACATTTGGTCATTTTTTTTTTTACACCTGTGGTCTCAAATGAGTTCGTATCTTCCTTAAAATTAGGAAGCAATTGGTTTATGAGAGCTGTAGAAAATGAGTGTAGCGTTTTATTTGTATGTATGCAGACTGAAAAGCAATGCATTTATAAAAAAGAAAATTTAATTTCATCACAGAGCTTTGGTAGTGTGTTCAAGAGACTGAAATTCTATTTCTTGATTAGATTTGTCCACAGAATAACTGAGGGAAGTTAGAAATTTGGGATGCTCATTCCTGTGTAACTTTTACTCCCGAGTTGACCTCGTGGCCCAGATGCAAGTAGGAGCAGTTCTGTTAAAGGTAGTGGATCTGTCTTTATATTATTAGGAGGTTTAGCCTGTTGACTTCAGAGAACTTACTCAGAGGCTTAAAGTTAAGCATGTGCATAAGTCTTCATTAGGATCTGGATTGTAGTCATTACCTGTAGAGAGAGAGAATTGATTCATGATCTCGAAGCTCAGGTGATGGCACAGCTGTGTAATGTTGCATTCAATTCATTATAGCAGTGTGTCACCCTGGAATATGAGTATCTGTAAAAAAACATGAATTATTAATGCAAGTAAAATGTTAAAAGCTGCATGGACCTGTGATATAGGCAAGTCAGGTGCCACTGGAGTGGTAAAGCAGATGATAATGGCCATGTAACAGCTTACAAATTTCATTTTTCATGTCTGTTACCCACCCATCCCTCACCTCTGGAGCTTTGTACTTCAATTGCAATGTTCCTGGTTAAATGCATGGGTTTTGTTTTTCTGTGTCAACACTGGCCAGCAGAGTCCTGGTTTGAGCCATCCTTTTCCTCACAGATAATTCCAATGGGTGGGACAGCTGCTGCTTTACCATAAGCTTTGCTTTCCTTACTTCCACTGGAAAGAAAATAAATGAACATCTCTTTCTCCTCTCTGCGCTCTCCAATGTAATTTTTTTCCTCCATTGGCTAGAACAGGAGTCAGAGTGGTTCAGAAGCTACGATGTGTAGAATAATTATCCGGCTGTTGGCTCTTCCACCAAATGGCTTCCTCCTTGTACCAAGTACACTCTGTACATGAGCTATGTTTTCATTGCAACCCTATAAGGATTAGCAAGCAGCTAACCTAGGATATTAGCTTTGTATTTTATGGAAAGTTAGGAAAAAAACTACCTGTGCTGTCTTTGAACCTGTCCTGGCAAATATCATTCATGTGAGTAGTACCACTGTGCCTGCACTGCTGTGCAGGGGCCGAGCAGAGCAGAGCTTTACCCATCCAAAATACCATCTGGGGGGATGCTGTGAAGGTGCCCAGTGCAGGCAGACATCCAGAGAGAGAAGGCATCTTCAGGGCTGAGCTTGTCTGCGGTGCGGACAGGCCCCAGGACACGGTGGCTCACCCAGCGATCTGTACTTATCCTGCCTACTCTGCTAGTAATGCTGCATCACTCCATGTAAGGCACATCATGTAACCAAAAGCCTCTAGAGAGGGAATTGGATTTATAGAGTGGCGTATTGCAATGGGAATGGGATTTGGAGAGCCTGAAATGAAGCTTCATTCGGGCTGCTCTCCACAGGACATGTGAATTTAAAGTGCATTCATCTCTGAGAACACATTGAATTTCAGGCTGCACCTAAAATGGGAAGCAGAGGAGTGAAACTCTACTTACATTCCCAGATTCTGATCTCATTTAAATTCACACAAATCTAGTGTTCAGTAATGAAGTTCCTTCAGATTTAAGGGAAATCAAGATCCAGCCAGTGTGATTAATCCTGTGAATAAAAAGGTTCAGGATTAGACATTCTTTCTGTGTGACACTTCAGCAATATACTGTTATAAAAGACACCGCAGGAGTTAGTCTTGAAGTGTCAGAATAGCTCCTTTAGTGACAAAGCATTTATACATGTAAATTTTCAAAGAAAGTTGGCAACCCTTTTGTGGGTTCAATTTGCACCTGTCATTCACTTGCAGATGCAAATTTAAGTTACTTGCAGCTCTAATTACCGTACTTGATTGTCATCACAAATCAGGTAGCAAGATGTGAAATGACTGAGCTTTGTGCCATCATTTGTTGTTAAAACATGAGTACAAATGTTATCATCAAAAAGCGAAGTCAACCAGGGCTTTGCCCTGCTGATAAGTACAAATATTACAAATAAGTACAACATGAAATAAAAGGAATTTAAGGGGCAAAAATAACAAGGAAAGGAGTGAACATGTGGTGAAAGCAAGACAGTAATATTGTTTTGTCTATTGCAAGAAAGTATGTTAATAGAGATATTTTTTCAGTTAAGTGTTTCTTAAGACCCAGCTGCCATTTGTACTTTCCAAATATCTTTTCTGGAAGGAATTCTAGCTCTTTTATTTTTGCTGACAGCTTTCTGATTTTTAAATGAAAGAAAATGATTTTTATAAAATTATTAATCAGATTACTGTTATGCTGTATCTTTCCAATTTGTCATTACATGTATAAGAAAAATGATTATATAGTTATGTTTTAATTTCAGTATACAAGAATTTGATTTTTTGAATTCTTCTCACTAAAAATGTTGAGGTCTGAAGATCATTAATTATAGCTCATCATTAATGTCTTTTGAATTAAAAACAGGAGATAGGTACAACGTTATTGTGCCTCAGCTAACATCTGCTAGACTGTGATAATTCAGCACAGGTGCTTTTTTTTTTTCAGTTGGAGAGTTTGTTGCAGAAAAAATGATAGTTGAAATAACAAAGGACTTGTTATTTTATGTTTGGATCTGAGGGTAGGCCCTGAAAAGGTGAGATAATTTCACTTCACAGATCTTCAATGCTCAGTTAAATAAATGAGCTAATGAAGAAGAAATAGCAATGGATGGATGGTGGCACTTATCTAAGTTTAAAGATAAATATGTAATTGTATTTGACGTGTGCACTACCAGATTCCATGGTGTTGTAACCCACTTAGTGAATTTTTCTAATACCTGTATTATTTCAGCAGTCAGCCTTAATCTCATCTCTTTCCCTTTCTATTGAACAGACACCTTAACACAAAGAATGATTATTACTATGGAGATTTCTAAATTGCTAGATCCATGGAGTCTACTTAACCTAATGTAAAAGGTCCTTTTTTTTTTTCCCACTTTTCTCATTACCGAAGGAGAACATTTTGGCCTGAACAATGGCTGTATACATAAGCACAGATTTATTAAGTTTAGAGGATTCGTACTGTTGTTTTACAAAATGATGTCAACTTGCAGTATGACTTTTTTTATGATGAATAGCTTTCCCAGGCCAAAAAGCTAATGACATCCACAGCTTCCATGCCTCCCACACACATGCGGTCCAAAAGGCCACAGATAATTTCTGCCGAATCAAGGCCATAAAGAGAGAATTTATAATCAGCTTTAATGTATTTGGGAGCTAAAGTACCTTAGTCCTTCATCAAAGGGAATGATAAAAAACAGAATTAATATGGCTGGACTTAAATTATTTCTGAGCACATAATTACTCTTTAGCTAACTGGACAGGAGCTATGTTATTTCTCTTATTCTGAGCAAAGGAAAGCCACCTCTAAGCATACAGTAGTCAACTATTGAGATTTAAAAATGCATCTTGTTAATTCCTTAGCATTGACTGCAATACAAATACAATAAATATTTGAGTAATACTTTAAATAATGTAAGAACTATTTTTGAATTAAATGAGTAGAGAGTTCATTAGGAGCTTCTTCTGCACATAGCATTCCTTTAGCTTTTGTAGCAAGACTATTCATTGCCTGTAGGAGACATAAAATCCAGTAATCGCTTCTTCCCCTTTTTAAACTGACTTAGGGGTCTACTTTCCCATTAATGTTAATGAGAATTATTGGTATGCTGCAACACGGGATGAAATGAGACTAAACCTTAGAGAGCCTCTTCATAAGTAAATCATCTTTGCATCAGCATTTTAGAGGCTTTAGTATCCTCCCCCCCCCATTATTTATGGTACCTGATTACTTTGTTGGTATTTAATGTTTGTTATATAAAATTTAGCTAAAATTTAGGCCAGCACAGTAAGGCAGCGTATCTATTTGAAGGCTTGGGTCTTAAACACAGTAAAACAGTCTTTTTGTAATGAATGCCAATTTTTGTAAGTGAAGTGCTCAAAGATGAGGAATAAGTGGGCCTTCACGAAAGGTGAAGAGAAGCTATAGTGGAACAACAGTGGAAAGTAATTGTGGACAAAAGACTTTTGGTGATCATAATTCTGTAAAATGCATACTATTTTTTGCTTCATTGGCTTGTAGTCCATCATGTTTTAGTATCAGTATTTCTAAAATTCTTTTCTGTTCCACGATTTTAATATTATCTTCAGGTAAGAAACCTAAAGAATCATGTATGAAATAAATAGTCAGGGTGAAACACATAAATCTAGTTGAGGGATACATTTAACTTATGAAATCATAAACTTCCTGTAGAATACTGATTTTAACCTGCAGAAAACTGAAAATTATACACCTGCTAAGCAGTCCTGATTTGTTATTGCATAAAAAGGCTATTGCTGTTACATTTTGTAGGATCTTTCCGTAAGATTTTATTTTGTTTATCTGATAGTGATTTTGGCATGTTTTCCCTTGCAAGGACTCAAGGTATCAGTCAGTCTTTATGATCATACAGACACAGCGATGCTGTTAGTCAATGTAGTCTGTTATCCAGAGAATCAGAAGCAAAAGCTATTTCTTACTGATTTTAGAATAAGCATTACTGCTGAAACAGATGGAAATCTAATCCAGAACTTCTCTTAATACTACTTTCATGATTTCAGAAAATTTCTTCAGCAGACAGATATGAAACGGACAACACAGAACATAAACAGCCAAGCTCAGAGCTCTGCTTCCTTTTTGAGGATTCAAGATGGTACCTCTTGATGTTGCTGTATGCCATTTTAGACAGCCGTGTGCACAGTGGGTCTTGAGCTCATGCCTCTTTTAGGGGTTGCAGAGCAATTTACAAATGTGAATTAAGTTTCACAGCATCCCCGTATGCATAGGTAAAGTACAGACAATAGGTAAGTAGCTTCACGCCTGGTGCGTGAGGACCCAACCCTGCTTTGGTTTCTAGACCTCAGATAGCATTGTAACTCCAGGAAGCAGAAAATTTGTCTGAAGTGTTTTGGTCTGGGTTTCTGTGAGCTAGCTATTGCTGAGATGTAATGAATGTGGTCCGTTATATTTGCAGACTGGAGCGAACTTTTTGCAGAAATCGCGTCTCACCTCTTTCTTAATGGAATACTGGTACTGGTGCCCTGCGGGTCTGCCACACATCTCCATCAGGGATGAGCCCTCCTGCCTAGGGGATGCGGCAAGCAGAAGCCCTGGACTGGGAAATACATATATAGCTGTATTAGAAAGAATGTTTAATCTATGACAGCTTAAAAATAGGTCAGCCCCTTTGCAAAAGGAATTGTGTATAATGTGTATTACAACATGATTAAAAGGAAGATGTTCTGATTTTTTTGTGGTTTTCAGAGAAACTCGCACCTGCATAAATACTAAAGTTACCCAGGTTATTTTTAATAGCTAGCCTCAATTACGTTTCACCATATTGTAAAATCAGAGATGGTATGAGAGCAGTCATTTTTGTTAGATGTTTGATGCACTATGTAACTGCTGTTGAGATCTGGAACCGTGATCTGTACAAAATACCCCACAAAGGCCAGCTATTAAAAAAATGTAACATTCATTGTCTTAGTTTCATCCAGAAAAGAAATTGCCCTCCCTGTGCAAGGTATTTGGAGAAATGTCTGCTATTTGCCTTTACCGACACTACTTTGTTCCTTTCTGGTGACTTTTAAAAATTTAAAAGATAACAAGAAGCCATTAAAAATGTGTACAGATATATATCTTTGGCTGTGTCTGGCTCTCCATTATTAAGTGCATAGATCCATTAAGTGCATAGTTCTTAGAATTTTAAGTTTATTCCTCGTGTTCACTGTGCTGAAAACCCACCAGGAAACTATTGTTATTCTTTGCATACTTCTTTTACTTTTTTAGTTTTACTCTTTCAGAAGTAAAGTTGCTATGGCATGAGAATGATGGGCAGCAAGACATTTGAATGTGTGTCTTTGGACGGGGTCACATTACCTAGATGCCATATTTCGTAAAGATTACATTCAGGGCTTGTATTAGGAAAAGCTATTGCATTCACCAAGGCTGTGTACTAAACAGAATGATTGTTGCAGGTGTGACTATAAAAATGCTTGTGTTTAATTTATGATGTATAATTCCAGTGTTCTGTATTTAGAATGAGTTTAAAACTATACTCCTGATTGATGCAGTAATTCAGGTATTCAGCTTTGATTTTCAATGATACGATCCAGTTCCTACATTCACGGTTACAATCTCATGGTACTTCATGGGTTGTTTCTGTTTCTCAAATCCATGCACCTGGTACAAACATTTGATGAATTTTTTTTTTAAATGCATCACTCAAATACATGGTATTTTGCCTATAAACAACAAGTTTAATGCCGAATGACTAATATCTTGTAAAATAGCAGAGCTAGAGAGAGCTTTTTAAATACAAATGTTTTAATACTCCATAGTGCTTAGAGTTAATGCATGTCTCTTGCCTACATCTACTGCAAGTATCAACACATACTGTTCATCTCTTTTTTTGTTGTTGTTTTTGTCCGTTGCTATTTTATGCATGAAAAAGTTCTTGTTTTCTACTCTGTGCTTGGCTGGCTTTTTCTTTTTTTGTTACTTAGTCCTGTGTTTGTACTGATTGCTTTTTTGCATGCAAATTACAGAATGTCATGGAAATGAGAGGTCTGAAAAAAAAAGCAAAGATAATGCTGAGTTCCAACTGTTTTTTGTTTGTGCGTAAGTGTGTAAAATATATGATGTGGAAGTATTTTCGGAATAGCCTTTGACTTTCCTTCTGGTGTATATTTTTATTACTCAGTAAAGGAGTGGGCATTTTTCCCATTGGAAAATACGATGAATCTATTAATACTTGTTAATAATACAGATGCTGGGCATGAAAGAATTTTGTCTTCCTGTTCATTTATAGAAGTAAGGAATTATGATATTGTGTGTCTTGCCCAAGCTAAAACTTCAATTCTCATATTCAATGCAACTCTTATATACTGTGGGTAAAACCCTGGCCACACTGAAATCAATGGCAAAAATCATTGTCTTCAGTTGGTCTAGGATTTCACTCTTGTTTCTAGTTTACATATGGATTTTCATGTTTGTTTACAAATATCTCAGCAGGCAGTCAAAGGTTTCAAGGGAATCTACAGTTCTATTTAAAAGAGAATGTAATGAGTGTGTAAAAAAAAAAAAAAAAGCCAAATCCATGCTTATCTCTGTAAAGCATGAGCTTAAATGGCTGAATTTAGAAATGTGAATTAACATTTCAGAAAGCATTGTTTTAACCAACTGCCAATACATTTATTAGCCACCTTAGTGCATCAAATGCAAGAGGTAATTTGGCAGTTCTAGTCTCCAGTATTCCTAATAACAATAACAACAAAAACAGTTAAATTAAGTGGATAAATATAGTTTGTGGTGGGTATGGTTTTAGCAAACAAGCTTTGATTCTTCATTTAAAAACAATAATGCACTGGGCACACTTTGATTCTTGTGCTAGATGTTTCTAATAGCCATACCCCCTAGGGAAGTTTTTGCTGTAATGTTTGAAAAATGTAATGAAAAATTGGTTGTTATAAGCTAATTTTTCCCTCCTTGCAAATGTTTTTCTTGAAACATCCATGGGAATTTAATATTCACTGTTTTTTTTTTTCCTCAGTCTTGTATATTCTTGAATTGTCTTTTTTCCTCCATTTTCTCCGTTCTCAATCCTAGGTCCCCTTACAAAGAAACAGACAGATGATTTAGGTGATAATGACGGTGCTGAAGATGAAGGTATTTTTTTGCCGCCAAACTGATTTGCATGACAAGGATCCCTGAAAATCTTTTTTCTCCCCTCTTTTTTTGACTTCTTGTCTTCTTTTGAAGAGGTTTTTTTTTTTTTAATTCCCATTTTTGATGTGTTTTGTCTTCTTGCTTGTTGTTATACATATATATATTTTTAATTTTTTAAAAGAAAGAATGTTAAGTTCTACATTTTGATGCAAAACAGTAACAATATTTAAAGAGAAGGGGTTTTTGTTTTCTTGAAATGGACTTTTGATATGTTGCATCCCACCTTTTGACTGAATTTTGTCCATAGTATTTAAACTAACACTCTTTTAAAGTTTCTCTGTACACCTTTTTGCATGTTTTCTAACCCTATGTATTTCACCAAGTATAAAGATGTTTCTTTTTTCACTGACTGTTCTCAGTTTGATAAACATAAAAACCTTGTGTTTATAAAAGGAAAAATACAGAAAATTCTTAGAAAGTGTCTCTTAAGCAACTGAATTTCCCCAAATACAAAACAGTCTGCATTTGCATTGCCATGAACAAGTATAAATAAATGCAAGACTACCCCATCTCCCTGTAGGAGAGAGGTAGCCCTAGAATGGTAGGCAATATTTGCAGTTGGTGAGGCTCTGCGCGGCCCCAGTGGGTTCAGTGGGGCTCAGCTGATCTCATTGAGAGGAATCTGATCCCTTCTGTTTTCTACAAGCATATAAAGATTCCTGTCTTCTTGTGCTGACCCTTAGAAAACCCCATTACCAAGTAAAATGGAAAGTTTTAAATGTCAAGCATATTACTCTGTTAATGAATTACATCTGTTAATCATATAATCTATGCAGATCTGATATTTTTTCAGGGCTATGAAATTGGTAACAAGGGGCTCTTTCTCTTGAACAGTCTCATCCCTTCAAGTTGATGTGCTTCAAAATTCTGAATCTTAATCACATAGTTTTTATATTTGATGGTCAATGAGTAAAACAAATTACCATAGAAGACTGGTAGAGTTGCTAGTTGCTTCTCTGTTAATACCTGGGTTGTTGTTTTTTTTTGCCAGATACTGAGATGAAGCTTAACTTGTAAACTGCAAGGCTCTTAATTAAGACGTTTTTAATCACACAAAACATTAACTGTTTTACTGAGAAACGCGCAGTCTTATCACAAAAGATGAAGGAAGGTAAACATGAGCATTTAACTTCTTACCCAATAACTGAACAGAGACTTTACAAATAAAGCAACAAATTTATATGTCTGATTTATGATCCTCTACTGAATGTGTATATGAAAGAAAGCCCACCAGTTGGCCCGAGATTTGAAAGCAGAACCTAGTTGAAAATCTCCTTTGAAAGCTCTTATATTATTCAGAGCTAAGTATGATAATTCAGATTCACTTAGCTCTATGAGGCCAAGTAATTTTTACATTAGTTCACGACAAAATATTGCAAGGGATGTTCTTGTGTATTCTCCAAGACCTGTGATATTGAATTAGCCATTGTAAAAGTTACTCTCCATTGTTTTAACAATATGTTTTAAGAAACAGTTTGAAACCTGGCTTATTCATCCAGTGGACCTTAATGGCTCTCCTAAATTGCTGTATAATTGCCAAGACAGATGCTAATGGCTCAAAGTTTGTTAAGTCCATCTTTGCTTAGACACACTTAGAAGAGACTATTTAGTTTGCTAAAATTCAGCAGAGAGTGGTTGCTACCAGAAAGCAGTTTAGTATGTAGAGTCAGATGAAAGTAGGGATCTCAGTCTTTGGAGAACAAGTGTCCATGTCAGAGAAAACCTGTCTCCCATGCTGACAATTTTAGGAGAGAGAGAGAGAAAGGACTGTAAGAACGCAGCAGTCAAACTGGGGGGGGCGGGGTGTGTGTGTGAAGAAACACATTTACAACATTAATAAATCTCTGTAATTTGTAGAACTGGGATTAATTTTCTCTGGCATACAAGTGACAGTTTTGTTCTCCTTTCCATGCCAATAGAAGAATGAAGGCAGTAATTAGACTTTTAGTGCTTCTGAGAGTCACAGAGACAGGGCAAATTTAAATTTTTATTAACAGCAGACACTGAAGGCTGCAGGGATGTCTGATCGGTTGGTAGAAGCCCTGTCTGCTGAGGCCCCGTGTTTCACTGTCCCTCAGTGCAGGAGCAGTATCAGATGACCTGACCTGCGTTTTGTGAACCTGCTCTTCTGCACTGGAGCTCTAGCACTTGTTGCATATGCAGAACTAAAGAGTTCACAAACTTCAAGTCATATGTATTTGGGTATGAGTAGCAGGAAAGAAAGTGGCAAAGCAAAAAGCCACCTTAGCTGTCTAGAGTTCTGCTAACCTGTCCATCAAATGCTTCACCTTTTGCAGTATGGTAGTTTTTAGTCAATATAAAAATCTACAAATGAATGACTATTAATAAAATAAATACCAGACTGCATGAATGATGGAGTTGGAATATTAGAGAGACTGGGCTATACAGGGTGAAAAACTGTGTCATATAACCATAATAACCATAGAATCTATGCTACAAAAACAATGTCCAGTGATTACTAAAATGCCCAGGATGGTCTCTGTATTAAGAAATTCAGAGGTCCCATGTCCATTTCTTTTATTATACCTTCCCTGAAGAAACATCTTTCACAGCAGCTTCTTGGATCAAATGCCTGAAAGTGTTCTGTATTGTGTCACTCAAACATCAGAGTTTCATCAGAAAATTTCATTTTAAAAGTGTTCGATAATCCTGCTCCCATCTGCTGCTGTGTGTCACTACCACAGTATTGCAGTCCAAACCTTGGCAGCACAAGCACTGGAATCAGTAGTCAAACTTGGATCTCTGGTATGTGCTGCAACCAGTAGACCAGGCTTAATTAGATCATTTTTCATTTTTGTTTTCAAAAGACCCAAAGGCAGTAGTGCACATTACCAGCTAATGATCTGCAAATTTGCTGTTTAAAAAATGAAGGTATTTTCAAATTCTATGAGTGTGAAATGTGCAAAAAGTCAGAAATTATATAAATGTCTATTTTTCACACCCACGCTCCCCCCAGTCCTGATGCATTTTTGTTTCTGTGTAACCCTTTCATGCCTATACTTGAAATTGCTTACCTGTGTTTCAGTAAGTATTGAACTACTTGAGCAGGCACCAAAAATAAGAGCGCCAAAAGCACCAGCAACCAGTGAGCATTGGGGCTTTCCCTTTTTACAGCAGTAGTGGATTTGCCTGTTTTCTGACATGCAGGTAGGCAATATCCTGGTGTAGATGCAAGATTTACATTGCTCAGCAGCTGAATCAACTGTACATTCCCCAGTCTGGAAACAAGGTTTGGTTTAAAAAAGTACAATATTTTAATCTTAGTATCGTATGTCAGTAAATTTTGGTAAGGTAATAATTTGACTGAATTCAGCTGTAGCAAAAACCAGTGACTCTTTATGCACCCTTAGTTCCCATACACTGAAATCCTTAGCATGACTTAAAATACAGAACCACAAATCATTAATCAGCCTATGTACTCGGGGATCAGAACTGGACTTCTAGGTAGTTAGTGCTGTATGAAGTACCCATGAAGGATTGCTCGCAAATGAATTCTTCTCATCCACTGTTCTGTCGTACACACCTTACCTAGCACATCAGTCTGTCAGTCTTGGATCCTTATTTAGTCCCCAATGCTATTTGAGCGTCTCTCAGTTTTTAATGTATTCAGTCTCACAGCATCCCTCTGCGATAGAGGAATGCTATTATTCCATTTTTAGAAATGAGGAATACAGACGCTGAGTTTGAGGAAGGCAGACACCATGTCCATAGTAAAGCAGAGAACTGAGAGTACATACCTCAGGAGTGGGGTCTGCACTGTAATTGCTAGATAGATGTTTCTACTCTTTCCTTCTCCATTCCAATCTCTCCTGTGAAAAAGGAGCAGATTAGGAACAGATGTTGCTGTTTGTTCACAGGCTGTTACTGTGGTGATTCTGATCATTTAGTCTGATGCTCTGTCTTACGTGGGCTATTGGACTTCATTGACTGAAAGGAGTTCTTGGTCCAGAGCATGTTTTAAATCAAAACAAAAATACACTCAAATTTTAAATTGCTAATGATGCAGAATGCATCTGCAAATCCCTTCTTATGCTTAAGAGACTATAGTGTCATTGGTGCTAATGAGCACATTTCAGAACTGAGGATCGTCTCCAAAAAACCCTATCACTCCATTAGTATTAAAATAGGCTAGGTTGCTAAGTTTAGCATTTCATCTGCTTTCAACTGTCATGGTAAGACATGGGGAGAGAAACAATCTTTTCGGCTGGCACTAGCTGTACATTTTTGGACTTCAGTAAACAGCAGAACACATTTGTCTACCTCGCAAAGCAGCCACATGCTCCAGCCTTAATTATAGCCTCTAATGAGTTCCAGCCAGGCTGGAGTAGCGCAGATCTTACCACTTTGGATGAACTTTTTTGACTGATACACACAGACATATTTATGCTTCCTGTTCATCCTGTCACACATTCATGTTAGTTCTGTGATTCCAACTCCAAAGTGCAGATTCCAATGTCACTTGCATATTAAATGTCGAGAACCTCAGTTCAGATTACACTGAATTTTTTGCAGTGATGTTTTTAGTACTTGAAAATGTGCATAGTAAAAATTGACAGACCTTTAATTTAAGCATCTTTTCAGGGCTCCTTTATACTTTTAGCACTGCCAAGCATTGCATGTACAGTGACAAGTCTGTCAGCTTTTGCATTTCTAAACGTCATCTTTTAATAATTTAAAATTACTACCTACCTGGCTGTTGAGGTCCTACTCTACTGAAAATATGCTCCAGATGCTCACCTGTAAAAGCATAGGCCTTTTTTAATGTTAGAATATACATTCATATAGTCTTCCATCAGGTTTTTGAATCGCGGTCAGGTAAAGGTAGCTAACTGTTCAAGACTGCACAAAATAATCCATTGGTTTGACAGATACAGAAACAAACAAAAAAAGGAGATAGTTCTGTTTGTCTGAAACTTGAAGGGTGCTGTATTTTAAAATATGAAACGTTTCTAAAACCTCACTGTCACTCCTAACAGAAGTTCAGTGGTTAATTTAAATAATATCAGAACATCTAGTTTAATATCACATGCTAAAAACAGGGTATTAATTGATGTTTACGTATTAGCACTGAGAAGGGTACTAGCTTATTAAAATAGCAGTGCATCTATGAGGCATCTGATAGATTTGGAACTGAAAGATCAAATACTATTAAAAGGCTTTTAAACAAGCAAAAGTCACACTGATTGGTACCATGCTCTACTTAAATATGTTTAGGACAAAAGCTTATGGAAGAGGTACACATATCCATATAATATTCTATATAAGGAACACAAAGGTTTCACAGTAACCAATCTAAAAGTTTTCCACTATTCTTGTACTGTTTCATATTCAAAACCCAAGATTTACTGAACAGTCTACATCAAAATGTCACCATTTTTTATAGCATTTAGAAAAACACTACTTGTGACATCTGTGCTAAACTAATTATATTTTTGTGCTAAGTTGTCTCCAGGCAGGTTTTCTTCCTTTCCCATTTTGGTTGTTCCCTGCAAATTATGCTTGTTAAGTCACACGGCCAATTCACGTCAGCTTCCAATGACTGAAGCTATAATTATGTTTTGTTATATATGACAATTGTGACTGATATTCACAGTGAGACCCGGTTCCCTGTTGTGTGATGTAACAAACACAGAATAAAAGACAGCCCTATTCCTAAATTGCTTGTAATGTAATTAAGACCAGACATAAAAAGTAGATGCAACAAACATTACAAAGGTACAGAAGAGAGGAGATGATGCAAATCGTAATAAGAAAGTTCATGTATATGTCATATAAATAAGATCATTCTCTGCTATACAGTAAGACCTACTTAGAGGTTTTATGAACTAGCAATTTAAAGCCAAACAAATGACAGCACTCAAAACTTATCTTCTGTGTGGATAAAAACAGAAGAGCTGAATTTGAGCAGGGTTTTGAACAGCACTACCCCTTTGAAGATATTAATGTGTCTGCTTCTTAGTTGAAGCAACACTTCATAAAATGCAGCAAAATTAGTACGCAACTAAATGAAATCAGTATGTAGATCTATACTTCTGTCACAGACATGTGACACTTGCACTCTTGTTCTTCAGGCCTGTTCAGAATGAGCTACTTGCACGAATAACTGTTAATCTGCACCTGTGAATAACTATTAATCTTTGTGAGAAAGTGTAACTACAGTTTACTGAGACCACTCCAGCGCATGTGCAGAAAGGACAGGGAGCAACTTGTAGGAAAAAATGAAAGACTTGTCAAATCATTAAGAGCGAGGTTTTGAAAAAGTATCTGAGTGTCAAAATCTCTATTATTTTCTCTGCTGAGTTGGACACTTAACTCCAATAAGCACTTTTGAAAAGTGCATCTTTCTGCCACTTTTGTACCAATACAAAGTTTCTCCTTACAGAGTATTATCTTAGTATTTCCTCCATTTTTATTTTAAAGGATAATATCTTTCATGGGGGAACCTTTACTCTTGTTCAAGTAGGAATCAATTCTTCATTATGGTCTGATTATTTGCTCTCTTCCTTGGATCTTACTATTTAATAACATCTACTAGTTAATAATGTCTGCACTTAAACAGTACTGTCCCAGATGAATATTTGCACCTTTCAAATATTCTTACCTGTAGCCTGCAGTTGATATAAAACCACTGACTGTAAGACCAAAATCCAGTGATCTCTCTGCACATGAAGAGCTCCATAGCTTCTGTACGATCCATAGCCCAAAGTCCCACTAGCCTCAGCTGAATACTGCATAACCTCATGGATGTCTCTAGTACTAGATTGCTGCCTGAAAACCACACAGAAACACAATTTTTCTTTTGTAGAAGGAATTTCTCTTAAGACTGATGACTTTGGCAAAGCAGCATGAGGAAACATGCAGTATGAATTTATCTGCTCTAACATGGCACATAGAGCTGAAAATTAGTCTTTCTTAACGTGTATGTAATCTTTACAAGAATATTAGTAATAGGAAATAATAAAAATATGGTCTAGGCAGAATATACTCAGAGAATCACAACTTTATATGTTAGATTTTACTCATGAATGTGTGCTTCCTTTCTCAGATAAAGGACACCTATTCTTTTCTAAATATCCCAATATTATTTTCCAGATAAACAGGCCAGTACTACCAGCATTTCATTACTGTTCACAGTTGGTGCTCTGTAATTCTATGTAATTTTAATTAAAGAAGAATTCTGAGACAGTCTCCCCCTGTGCTACCACCAAGCACACAATTAACCGTGTACAATTTCTGCTGGGAACAGTCACACAGTGATTTCAGATTAATAATTTATTATTGCTTCCATATTTGTATTAAAAAAAGCGTAGACTATGAACAAATGATCTACTGAAAACAGTATATGAATTTGAAAAGACTTTTTCCTCTGTGTAGATTTTAAACCTCAGGAGCTCATAATTCAGTCCTATGGATAATGAAGATATATAATCCCCTTAGCTTTACACTCTGAAAATTGCATGTTGGAAAGCCCTTACTATAAGCTTGAGTGAGGAAAGCAATACAAGCAATTTCATGCACAACCTTTCATCATCCTTTTGGTCTTGGATAAATGATTGTTCTAGTACTTCCAATATTGAAGATCCAATTTCTGATCTTGACTGTTCTGGCATTTTCTTTGAATTAGAATCAATATCAAAATAATAATAGCAACTGGCTTTCTATAAGCATAAGTGTCCGTGCTGATCTTTTTCAGCAGATTCAAAAAGCAAGGCTTTTGGTGTAACTGCCCTCACCTAGTTGTCCTTACAGTGCTTCAGAAATGGTTCAAGTAATTCTACAGATAGCTTACTTGAAAGTACCTTAACTAAGATTCCTCTAAATCAAAGTATTAAATAATACATTGGAAATTTCTTTAAATACTGGAGAAAGTAATCAGGGAAGCCCCTTGAATACTGTTATAATGACAAAAAAAATCTTCAAATCAGAATATGGAGTACAGTACCTCATTGGGAAGTTTTCTCTTGTTATTGTCTTTCTTGATTTTTAGGGACTAATACAGAATACTGTGACTTGGGCAGTGGAAAAGACTTAGGCACCTGGTAAATGAGGTCAAAATACAATTTAATGCAGATGTAAAAATTTAGATTTACACTGTAGCTAATTTCTTTCCAGTCCAACAGAAGAAAAGTCTTTTAGAAACATACATTATCCCACCACGAACTGTTGCTTTGAATTGGTACTTAACAACTTTCCTCACAAGGAGAAGTGGTGTTCAGATATTAAAAATCTTATTCTGAGTAGATGCATTAATTTTCAAATAGGACTATTTGAGGGGGGGCAGATACCCAAATCAATGTCTTAATTGAAAAGAAACTCAAAACAATATGTCTATATATAATTTTATGGTCTGAGAAAATAGTAGACCTTCTGAGATTTAAAATTGTTACCTAGATTGAGTGTCACTTTTGAGAACCACACTATTCCTTGTTTGGGATTTATAAACATTGTTCCTGGCAGCTCCTTTTCACAATTTAGTGAAATAAGATGTACCCACGCTCCTTAAACTTCAGGCTACCCAGGTTACAAATAATAATTTCAGGTCTAAGTGTTAAACAGCTTCCAAGTATTTTTTGAAACATTGGGCTTCAGACTTATCAAAAGACAGCTGTTTATACACCCTTTTTATAAATTATTGATCCTGCCATACTGGAAGCAATCATCAACTTATGTATGAGCAGAAATCTTGTGTATCTGAACATGGTGAATTGCCTTTACCTAAGTGAACAGAAAGATGGATTGAGCTTTCAGAAGTGTTCAGACTTTGCCTAAAAGAGCTCACATTGGTGTTAGCAGATATTTTATTCAAATTCAGCAGGAACAGAATCAGACCACTGTCCCATTGCATTTGAGCAAACGTGTTACCGTTTCCGATTCCCTTCTGCTTTTCTGAGGCCAACAAGTGTTTCAAAAATACAAGCTTTAGTTACTAGCAAGCCACAAAGAAACACTTATACCCACCTGCCCTTTTCCTTATGTAAAAGATGTTGCTTGAGAAACACTTCGAGAAAAATAACCTCACTAAAAAAAAATTAAAATATTGCATGTATCTGTTTTTTTGGTACTTTCTTGAGATAAAATGTGTCTTAATATTTTTTCCAGACATTCGGGACAGTGGGGGACCTAAGCCTGTGATGGTGTATATTCACGGAGGGTCCTACATGGAAGGCACTGGAAATTTATATGATGGCAGTGTTCTAGCAAGTTATGGGAATGTGATAGTCATCACAGTCAACTATCGCCTTGGGGTACTTGGTAAGAAGCTTTCCGCTTTCCATTAATCCCTACTATCTGCAACGCGATCCTTGTTATACCTAAGAACATATTTAAAAAAAAAAAAAAAACAACAAAACAAAAAACGTGCTGTTGTGCTTTTAGTGGTATGAAACAGGTGTTCCTATTGCTGAGCTGTTCAGACAGGAGAGGTTTGTTTTTGTTTGTTTTTTTTCTCTGTGAATAACACTGATGTTCTACCTCATGAACAGGTAAACCAGATTTCTTAAAAAAATGTTATCATAGACAATAAGGTTTTCTGTTGAAAGACAGAGACTAAGTTTTGGTTACTACTATTTTTTCATACTTTGAAAAAGCTAAGGATGTTATGAAAATGTTATTTAATAATAGCTGTACTTTTTACTGATTTGTTTTGTGCTTCATTGTGTTTTCAAAAAGTGTCATTATAATTCAAATACTTCCAATATTTTTCTAGGCGAAATCAGAGAGTGAATAGAGTTACTTATGATTGTTTCAAATACAGTGAATAGGATGTGCTGATGCTGTTGGTAGACTTGTGCGGTATCCCTCTGGTAGCTTGTATTTCTAAAAAGGTGTACTTTGCTGTTTGTTCAGTGAAGTCACATTCATGAGGGAATGGATTTTGACTTTAGATTTTGAATCTTAGTCTATTACGGTTGTATTTTACAAGGGACTGAATAGTTTCCAGAAAGATGATAACTATTTTTTGCTGGATTTATCTCCTTAATATCCAGTTGGAAGTGTCATTTGCAATGTACTTCTTTAAGCAGGGAAATTCTGATTTTTGTATGTTTTTTTTTTTCTTCCTCCCCTGTCTTCCAATTTATACAGTGACTTCAAGTCCTTAGGCACATAGAGTGCAGCAGTTAATAATCTGTAATCTGTGCCTCTAATCAACATTTTATTCTTACATCAGTGCTCTTGTCTTTGATGTTTCAAACAACATTTATCTATATTATATGCCAGTAGGGTATTCTGTCCAGTAATACACTATCCATTATCTGAAAGCACTCTTTATTTTGGTAAATTATTTAGTCTAATTCCTCAGTCACTTGTAGTTGCAGTGTTTGAAAGGGCTACTTGCTCGCAAGATGAAAATTAATTCACCTTCATTGATGGTAATGGCTTTTCCACTTGCAATTTAACATAGATCCCGGAGGTATCCCACTGCTAACATCTTACTGAGCTTAGGAGGATTTCATTTGTGTTCGTGCTTTTGTAGGACTTTGGACTTTGTGGTCTTTGCAGAGCCTCAAGGGGCAGAGAGCTAATTTTCTTTTAAGTGGGACCTATTACAGTGAAACATCGAAAACTCACAGTAAAATCCAGTGATTGGTATGAATACTTGAAAGTACTTTCAAAACGACTGAAATAACCCTGTATCGGGCTTGCAGGGTTTTCTTAGTAAAATAAACTCACCCATTAACTGTATGTAGCAGTTCATGTATTTTGTATCTGGTACAATGCGTGTCTGTCATGTATTAAATAAGTAATGATGATGTATCACTAAACAGGTGCTGTAGAAACACATTAGGAATCAAAAAAGAAAATCTGCACACTTTGCATTTTTTTCTGCCTTTCTTTGTGTTTCCTGGTCTTAAGATAGCCTCAGAGTAGACTATTTTGCATAATCATAGTAGATATCAACTTTTACTTCGGCTGTCTTGAAACTCTCGTTCATCACTGCTCAGCAGAGCTTTACCCTTTGCGGTACGTTAAATAAGAGATGGTTTTACAAATATGTAGCTGACAGATTCTCAACTTCCCTTATCTGATCTGATCCCATAAGGTGAGACGTTCAGCTTTGCTGTCCATTGCTTATGGGACAGCTAGATCTCACTTCACCGCTGCGTAAAATGCCTGGCTGTACAGGGAGAGGAAATATAGGGATTTTTTTTTTCAGATGAGAAGATATACGGATAAAATAAGGTCTGTGTTCTCACTTTCATACGACCTTTCTTGGTCTGGGTTTCTTGAATCAGTCTATGTGGATATATATCTTAATATAGACGACTTATGCGAGTCCTGGGAGTTCTGCCGTTGTTTCACTGAGATTCGCACAGTGACATTACTTAACAAGGAAGCCAGTTAAATAAATGTTTAGAGCTGCAACAGCAAAATTTTCTTCCAGACCAATAGTCTCAAGGACCTGCGTTTTATGGAGATGAAAGATTTGCTTCTAAATAAAATGTTAGAAATTGCTTAAAAGTGAAATCCATTTGGTAAAGAGAAAATATGATAAAAATTAAAGAAGTATGGAGAAAGTGCATTTAAAAGCCAAAGAAAACCCCAGTGAGTTCCCTGGCCCAATTTTGTCTGTGAAACAAGTCTGAGAATGGAAGTCTGTTAGAATCTTTCCCTAGATAAAGATAATATGTGGAAAAGAGAACTGTTCGCCCTGGAAAAACAGGGACTACTGAATAAGAAGCCACTGAACATAGACTATTTATATCTTCTTTAGATTCTCTCTAAATGCAAGTCTTGTGTAAACAATCTTGCCTAGTGAGGAGTATTGCGCGAGTAGTCTAATACCCTTGAACGACAGCATAGGAGTAAGTGCAGATATATTTTTATGGCTTGTTTTAGGAATGGACAGATATGAAGGCAAGTTTGGATTTTGAAGTCAACTAATTTGATATTTCAAATGTTTGTTTAAAGTATCTTCAACTGGCAAAAAGCAGGAGGTTTTTATTTAAATTTCATAAAAGAAACGTAAAAGGATTATAAAAGGAGTTTGTTTACCATCCTGAAATGATCACGAGAGACAGATTCAATACTGCCAGTGCCATTTTCTGTGTTTTTTCATATGAAGGGTTTATTTGGAAAAGAAGAATGCTTTGGGTCAGCATTGGCTGCTACCCTTTTTGCTCTCAAGAGGGGAGAGAAGAGAGCTGTTTTATGGTAACTGCATACTTGTTTCTTCGTTTTATCAATCTATACTTCTGTTCTTGATTATCTTTTTAACCACAGGACTTTAATAGAACTAAAAGAAACATTTTAAATGCAAATCACAAACTGAACTGGGGGATGGAAGAATGATTCACAGGAATCTATAGGTTAAGCACTGCTTTAAATTTCACTTTTTTTCCTCTATAAGAGGCAGTGGTTTTCCCTACAGAAACAGTAAATTGTCATTGCAAGGGTCTGGGTCAAAAGGCAATAATAAGGAAAATGGAACAATTAGATGCATTTTGTGTTTTCCATTTGGCATTGTGGATAATGTCTGCATTGGGAAGGCAAACGTTCTATAACTGTAAGACCATAATTTATGCCAAAATGGAAGCACACCCATAAGTGAGACTGTCTTGGTTATGCTTTCTTTAACTAGTACCAATTTTCACTTTTGAGGAGAGTATAGGAGACGTTGCTGTCATTTAGTCTTGTATTTCTGTTGTCACCGGTCAGTTGGAGGCTATTGATTGGGATGACTGAGTAAAAAATACCTATCCAGGTGTTTGGCCACTTTGATTTTTTTGTTGTTGTTGTTGTTTTGCCAGTCTGTTCTTTAAGTTGAAAGCAAAGTCACTGCAGCACACTGTTCAAAAGGCCTGATATTCTTCCTAGTACGTTATTTCTCAAATAACTGCACTGAAATTGCTGGGGCTCATAAGTACAGTGCTTCCCCTTGTGACAGAGCCTAGCTGCCCATAATTTGAAATGATGCAGTGATGAAAATTGGTACTGGAAAATTACTACTCATGCACAGAGCTTCTTCTGAGAAAAGCTATTCTTAGGTCTGTTGTGTTTTCCAGCCCAAGCCTCAATTTTTCAGTAGTGTGTTGTGTCAGCTGCCTATGTTGGGCTGCAACATTCATGTAAAATAAAACTCAGAATGGTGAAAAAAAAACAGAACAAAACAAAAACACTGTTGCAAAAGCCCTTTCCTACATTTGTTAACGACTGTTAGCTTTATGGATGATATAGCGGCAGACGATGCATCTTACTGTGCCTTAACGTGTTTTGTTGCTGTGTGTCAGAATGCATTAGGAAAACACACTAGGTTTGAACGTAACTATTGCTGCTATGCAGAATCATGCTAACCAGCAATATCGTATTGGCTAAAGAGGTACGTGAAATATAAAGATACGGCCCTGCAGGAAGTGCTTGACAATCTGTGCCAAGCCTAGCATTTCTGCCCATTATCCCTCTTGCTCTTCAGCAGGACACTGCACGTTCCCAACAGGCAAAAAATAATGCTCAGCCTTTCCTTTATGAGTAAGTTTATGCACCTGAATTTGTTCCCATTGCTGTAGTAATTCCAGAATGTAGCCTAGTGAACCTTTTCATGGGATGAAGAAATATCTAGTTGACTGTTTGCAGGTTTGAACACAGAGATGAGAATATATGATAATGAAAACTAATTCAGAACAACTTGGAAGTACCTGCCCATCTCAGGTGTCTAATTCCATTGTGACTGACTAGAAGATATTGCCTTGGTTTGCTTTGATATTTTTCTTTCTAAATAGAGTAACGTACTATGCTTTTCCAGGACTTTCAAATTAGATCTGTTTTTTTTTTTTTTTTCCAGTGTTAATCTAATTTGTTGAACTGATTGATCTTTATTTTGGTAATTATTTACTTTGTTGTGTTCCCATCACACAGTTTGGGTTGCGGTCCCCTGTCCATCCTCCCCTCCCCCCCTGCCTTGCTCTTCTCTTTGTTTTGACATTATGATAATACTACTGAAAATGTTAAACAGATGATATCTTTCAAGTATGTTTCTAAATCATATATGAAATTTAGACATAACCCTTTCAAAAATTGCTTCATCAGATTAAAAAAAAGTGCTTCAGTCAACTTCATATACATGTTGTCATGAATTAGTGTCCTGTGTCACTTAAGCATTTTTGCGTATATAATCTGTCGTGTTCCTATTCTGCAACCTGGAGGGCTGTCTTTCCTCCTGAAAATAAGCCTCTTCACTTTAGTAAAATTAAGCATCACCCGCACATGCCGTAGTGTCTATTCAGTGAAAGTAACAGTGGAATAAGAAGGTTTATGTTAGTTAAGATACCAAAGGAGATAAAAAATGTAGCAAGATTCTTTTTCCTACATTGCTTAGACTGTGGGGTTTTCTTTTATAGTTCACAATTTAATATCCAGTAAAACTGGGAAAATGTTTGATTATTAGTGTCAGTGACAAGCACATCCATTATCTTTTTATGAAACCTTAAAGGTACTGTCAGGAGATGGCATTTTATTCCAGCTTTGCTGTACCACCAAAGGGTCTCTGATGAGCCTTTTTTCTAGTATCCATTTCCTAGCATGTTTGAATAAAAATGATAGATGAACAGAAGATTATATATATTGCCTAATTAGAGTTACATTACATTGAAAGTAAAGATGGGAAATTAATAGCAAAACACATCAAAATGTGCAGTCAAAAATAATTCAGTTAAGTTTTCTGAATTGGAAGAACATGCAGAGAATGTTAATTCAATAAATACTTTGAGACCCTTGCCAGCTTCATAACAAGTCTCCTTTAGATATACGAATATTAAGTTGCTTATAAATGAAATTGTAACATTTTGGGATTACACTGTAGGGAAGGTGTCCAGAAGCTGTTATCTGATCCCACCTTAGCCTTGGCCATCGCTGTTTCTTGGTATGAAGCACCCAGATGAATTTGATGCTAGATAAATAGAGGAAGCTAAGATACAAAGTGTACTGCAGTTATCTATTCCATCTGGTGGTTTACTTCACAAGGTCTGATTTACACATACTTGGAATTCTAAAAAATTATTTGACAATTCTCATTTAACATAGTAGGTAACCTTGGGTCAGTCCACTTTGCAGGAGGCCCAAGCACAGCTCATCTAGATTTACAGTGTCCTAATTTCATAGCTCCATTAACAGAATTAGCATTCCGCGCTTAAACCTGCTGTAATTAATGACATTTTAGTGGCTTTTTTGTGAGCTAGTACCAGCCAAAGGGAGTCATGTATGCAGTGAAGCAGAGAAAGGAAGATTGCCACACTTGAATCTGTACCATCAAAATGACAAAATGGACTTGCGGTAAACAATAGGTTATTGACTAGATGTGTTTAAAGGGTCAACTGCAGTGCACAGCGGGCAAGATATTTATGAAATGGGAACCCTGAATATATAGTACACTTTTAAAATGAACCATTTCATTTCTATTTGTGCTTTTTCTAGCACAGCAAATTGACATTATCCATCTGCTTGGATAGATGGATACACACACACTTCTCTATTTTTTAGGGCACAAAGACATCATTTTGTTTGCCATTCAATAGATTTCTATCTTGGTACAGGTACATTTTAAATAACGGGTTTATTCTAACATTTGTCACTAGACTTCTTTTTTGGTAAACAGAAAAATAACAAATACCAAACTTTAAAACTATTCATTTTGGCATAAGAGCAGTTTGTGTCATTTTTGTCAAGACAAATTACTTTTTGGTAAGATAAATTCCCTTGATCAATATTTAATCATATAATAAAAGTATTCCAGTTTTTCCAAATAGCAGATTTATCTTTGAGAGCGTAATGAACTTCCACTTGATAATATTTGCAAAATGGGAAAGAAAAAGTTTTCACTGAAGACAAATTATAGACATCTTCCTGCCTCAGAAAAAAATATCGAAATCTTTGACCCTATTATCCTACATGAAGTTATTTGTAATTTTTGTGATCCAGCTATGTGTAGCTACCTTCGCTTGCCTCTAAGTAATACCTGACCAAATTATTTTTACACCATCGCTGATCCCTGTGCAAAACCTCTAATCTACAGTATTACAAATGTTTCAGGTGTACAAAATAACCTGTGTTATCCACTGTATACTGTCCTAAGCCTTTGGTTGTCTTGTGATGGGAGATTTGTCAGGAAGCCAGATTTGGACTCGCCCTCAGAAGCGAAGAGAGTTTAGGCTGCTCTGCCTTTGCCAGAATGCCAAACTTCACAGGAAAGGATCTGTCTGACTGCAAGCCAAGAGGTGGGGATAAATGAGGAGTTTTATGCAATCTGTATCTCACAGCAGAGCATCCCAGCGCTGAAACAACCCTCTCCGTTTCCAGTGCTCTGATTTTCAACCAATGCAGGAAGGCATTTAGAAAGATGCTACATCTCAGCATCTAGGTTAGATCTGTGCCCAGTCTTGGTGGGCTGGGTACTCTTCACTCCTGAGTTTTACACTGCTGTAATTCATGCCCAGAAAAAAGGGGAATGGGGATTCTTTTGACACTTCTGATGGAAGTAACAGGACAAGTAGATAGCACACCTCTGAATTCCCAGTTCACTGCATTTAATTATATGTATTGAAATAGTCCCAAGTTTTCTGAAGCTTAAGTGAAGCACTTTTGTATACTGTGAGGCTTTGGAACAAATAGATAACTTGACAGGGATTTCCATTGCAAATGTTGCTCTCATTTTTCACACATTTCAAATGCATAAAATTGCCCATTATATGTTTTTTCATATGCAAATTAGTTTATGTATATAGGTACTAGCTCAAATAGTGTTCTGATACTTCTTTGATGTAATACCTCATGATATTTTTGAATCAATTGAACAAAAATTGTATTTTAAGGTTGTAATAGCACTTTTTAATGGTTCAGAAGAGTAATGCAAACAATAGATGTAGAGGACCAAAACTCTCTTGGCAGCAGTACTGGCATGAGAGGGTCCTGATTTTTTTCTTCTATTTAATGTTTGATCCATGTGTAAATGCCTGCCTTAGCCAACACAGAAAATACTACAGTAGAATGTAGCAATTTGCATTACTTTCCATTGGAGAATATATAGAAGACTGCATTGTTTGATATATTGATTTCTTACATCCCACGATGTACTGGCAAATAAATATTATTTTGGCGAAAACTGAATTTGAATACATTATGATGGTGAAAAATTGCTAGATGAAGGCCTCTGAAAGGCCAGAGGAAATTATGTATATTGGTTAACATCCCTTATTAATCAAAGTATGAAAAATGCCTTCAAGCAAATATTGATGATAGTTACAATGTCTTTGTATAAGTATTGTGAGTATCTTTTGTGTTGTGTATGTTGCAAGCTAAACATGTTTTTGAAAAAAAGAAAGATTACTTATATAACTTAATGAAGTATTTGAAATATCCATTTTTCAGGGGGTTTATTGTTTCTCAAAATGAGAAGCAAGACAGGAATAAATCTTATTGGGATTTTTCATTGTTCTGGAGTAATTTTTCACTCTCTGTGTCAAGATTCTGATAAAATAGAATCAAAAGGAGGTGTGAGTGGTCTTTCTCTGGGAGACTCACTACAATTCGAGAATTCTACTGATTTAAAAATTTTTTTTGCTGTAGTTTTCTGTCAGCTCTTGAATGTTTGATTTTATGAAATCTCCCACATTCATTATAATTTGTTCATCTTCTCAGCACTTTCCACCAGGTTTTCAGTTGAAGGATCTTATATTGCCATAAGTATGCTGAAAAAATTCTTTACTTTTTTTTGATTAATTGAGAATGAAGTGTTCAGTACAGAAGTACAAATACAGAAGGACATGTAGTGCCATATAGCTCCAAATAATTTCAAAAAGAAAAGGCAAACATATCCCTAATCTGTTTTGCTTATTTAGGTTCTAATATCCCATGAATTTGGTAAGCACTAATTTGTATCATCGCACTGATTTCAACAGAAAATATATGGGTAAATTAATTTCTTCCAGAGAAAGTTTGTTTCTGTCTCTACTTGTTGCTATAATTTATTGTACATTAGTTGATTTGCTTCTATGACCGAAATTTTCCTTTCAACTTTAGCAAAATACTCTAGCTCAACAGAAAATGGTTTTGCATTTCATCTGTGAGGCTCTGTTAAAGCAGTGAGACGCAATAGCGTGTGCTTTACAGAGCCATTAATGTATGCCCCATGTGTGTTGTGAGGCATGAGGCCAAAGGCCATGTGCTTTCAGCTACCCATGAACCATATTAATGATCCTGTAAAATACACTCCTGAGCATCCTAATGCTATTATAATTACTCACTTTATTATTACATGCCTCTTGAAAAAAATTTCTCTAAATATTTTCCTTTTGCTTTCATGTAGTCCTTAAATAGGAAGGCTAATTTATGCTTGACTGAAAGGAAAATGTTCACAGTAAAAGGAGTATTAACTTTCTTTTCACTATTTCTTTCTGATAATTTAAAATTTTATCTTTTAACACTTCATGGGCTTGCACATGCTGCATCTTCAAAGCTTACAAACCATTTCATTGTTGAGTTTCTCCTGTTGTAATTAATAGCTGTTTGGATGCACATTGCTTGGATTTCATTTATCATTAGGTTCTTGAATTTATATGAAAAAGATAATTTAAAATGTAAATGTACTCACTCTTTCATATATTTTCTTTCTAATAGAAAAGAATTCACTTGTCATCAACCTTGCCAATATAGATCTCTTCTTATGTGGGCTCCCTCCAGCTGAAGATGTGCCTTAAAAATGTTACTGATAAAGTGATGATCACAACTAGAAATTTAAAGTTGCATTCTTAAATAGCTTTGAAATGATACATACATTTCCTTTTCTTTCCCCTCCATAGGCACATAGTGTTGTTTTTTCATACTTTGAAAGTTGTATATAGTTTTTTGGCTGGTTTCTTTTCATAAATATTTCATAAGTAGTGTTTTGATCTCTGGTTCAAATTCAGTCATGGCAGCAGATGTTTTTGGTGATACGTTTCTTTTGAAAGTACTGTGTGCAAACAAATTTACAAACAGGATATATTCAGTAGGTGTAGTGGAACTGATAATTTTTAATAAGTATTATTTAGAATAAATGCTTAGTTTAAACCTTTTTTTCTTCAGACATAAAAAATGTGGAAAAAAAATAGCATTACTTGTCTATAGTGTATCAAAGATGCAGCTGAGGGTCAGAAAAAGTCTGGATAATCTTAAGGACATGGAAAAAAGCCTTCTAGCAGACAGTGTCATCTTCTAACCAATTCCAGTTCCAGATTATCACAGAGCAGGCCCTCTTGCAAAACGATTGCAAGCAGCTGTCGTGAGGAATCATCACCTGTGCTAGAACTTTGTCTGTGTTTACTAGGACCAACCACAAATAGGAAATATTATGTGTTTTGTACCAAAGAATCAGCAATGACAGCGTGTTGCATCCATAGGAGAACAACTTGGTGCAGTGTCTCTGAAAGAGGTGGAGATTCTGTTCCTGCTGCCTCCAGCACCAAATAAAACTAGGCCTATGTATTTGTTTTTTTTCTGTTATTCCTGTGCTTGTAAGAACTTTTGTGGCTCGCCACTGTTGAAGTCTTCGCAATGTTCCTGAATGACTCTGGACAAATTTTCAATATTTCACTAGTAGTATGTGGGTCTTTCTCTGCTTTTGTATGATTTTCATTACAACACTCCAACACAATAATTTTCACAAATGAGTCCACATAGGTTTATTTCCCATTAATGATTGTATGCTGGCATTTGGATGATGGAAATAGACAAACCAAATGCCTTTGTCTGTCTATACAGATGAGAGCTTTGGTCATGAGACTGCACTTTTCATTTACACAAGCGCTTAGTCAGTCTTTTGGTGCTAAAACTTTTGAGTCCTTTAGAAGCTTTTTCCATCACATTCTCTGTAGTTCCTCAGTGTATCCTCCCTGGAGATCTGCACGAGTTAGGTAAAGATAATCAATCTCGCTCTGAAAGAAACAAAATTACTTGTGACGATCAATGTGCACTAATAGTTACTTGTTAAAGTCATCCTGCAAAGCTGCAGAACCCAGCAAACATATTCAGAACATGGTTCTTAACTTCTCACTGCCAAGTAAGCAATATGCAGGACGCCAAAAGAAATGAAAACAAGCATATGAAGGCGTTTGGTTTTGACTGGCTTCAATTTAAGTTTATATAGAATGAGGATGATTTTTCAAAAAAAAAAAAAAAGAGCTGGACTCTTTGTAGCGATATCTATCAAAAGGACCAGTGGCAATGGGCACCAATTATAGAGGAAATTCCACTAATAAAAACCTTGCCTACTTTGAAGGGTGGTCAGATGCTGAAACAGGTTGCCCAGGATGTGGTTCTGAGTAACCCACTGTAGTTGACCCTGGTTTAAGCAGGGCAGGTGGTGGACTAAACAGTCTCCAGAGTTCCCTACTACCTTGAGGCTGTGATTCTGTGATCTCAAGGCACAGCAGTGGGGTACCAAGTACTGTGAGGGGGCAGATGAATTGTTCTCTAGATGCCTACCTGACCTTTTCACTCCTGATTATCTTTGTAAACCTTGTCTCTGCATTGACTGGACTGTCATGGAAATGAATTAGCCCATCATACTTGTCTTAGGCAAAAAATGCGCTTTTCTGCAAAGCAGTAACCACACTACTAGCTTTTTCGACACTGGTAGATACATCATCTACTTTCACCTGCTATGGTTTCAGGCTGTGGCTCACGGGCGCAGAAAGGATTACATTCTACCATCCCAGTGCTCTGTTTTGGCAGTCCAGCAGTGAGAGGTAATGATCTGTCTCCTCCAAACTTTACAGTGACTTACATCCAAAGCAGAGATGCAGAACCTTTTTCACACTTAAGCTAAGCCTTTCAAGCTCTTTTGGTAAGCCCTGCACTCATTCTAGTATTACCTGGAAATTAAACGTTGAGGGGATGAAGAATCCCATGGTCACAGGTTAGATCAAGTGGTCTTATGCTGTAGCTTTTTTGGTTGGAATTTGTTTTTTTTGGAAAGGAGCTCCTGGTTTTGAGGAATCCTAAAGACTGCCTGCAAGTTACAAGTGAATGGAAGACTACTTTTCCTTTCTCTTCTTCACCTGTTTTTGCTTCTAGGAAAGGATCCAGTGTAAGCTGTACCTACACCTGTGAAATGTTGGCTTGTTTTAGTTTGATGCCAATTATTTCAGTTCAGCCTACCAACAACTGACCTATATGGCGTTTTATTTTTTTCCTTTGTTTTCATCATGCCAGGATGTTTCCTCTGTGCTGTCACTCATCTCACTGTTCCTTTTCCACACAATTTAGCAATTCCTGAGCACGTATTTTTTCACATCTCTTGACACATATTGAATGAAAACCAATTTCTTAACTAACAACTGCCTACGCCATAGGTGAATACATTGCTTAGGGTACATTAGTGAAATTCTAAAACCTTACTTTTTGGAAGCTGATCATACACTAAAAGCAGCAAAAAGAAAAAAAAATTCAATTGCCAATTACAGCTAATAGCTTTCCTCAATTGACATGTATAAAGCAGATTGAAGGTACTTTTAATAGCAGCTTCTCAGTAAATGCAAGTAGTGAAATGCTTTGGAATGAAGCAGTTGCAAAAAGCAGGTTAAATGTCCCGTGCTTAACAACTTGCAGAATCTAGAAGGCTGTTTGAAAGACATCTTCGGGGATTTCTCTGTAAGAATACAACTCATAAATGGTTTTGTTTTCTCTTGAGAGTGTTTACATCTGTCTGGTATTATTTGCTGCATTTCCATAAAAAAAGAATCATCCTAAAATAATATTAGTTTTAAAAGAATATGAAAAAGAGGAACCAATGCTAGTGATAAATCTCATTATTTCATTAAGTGTTTTCATTAATACCAACTCTCTAACATAAATATCTCAGGTGAATCAAACAAATGGAAGTACTTTTTTTCTGAAAGCAGAAAATGTATTTTGTATATTAAGTTACTTTTTTTTCAGAAGGGATAGCATAGTAGTTTTTAGTGATGGATGAATTTCAACAAAAGCAAAGAACTTGTTAATACTATAAGGCAAGAAATAAAGAAACAGGGCTTTCTGAACATTTTTTTTACATTTGTATTTTTCAGTGCTGTGTAAAGCACAGATGAAAGGTTAAGAGTGTAATAAACAGCTGGAATGTGATTTTGATGGGTAAGCTGCACTTTGAACTTCAGACTATAAAACACTGCTACCTGGGTCAACACTAACACACAGCAGGACAAACAATCAGTTGTCCACTGCCGTATAAAATTCAAAATTCCTGATTTTATGCCATGCTAGCAAACATTCTTGTGGCACACCAAGAGAGGGAAAGGTTGAATTTAGGTGTTTTAGCAATTGGTGTAATTTAAAGCAACTTTAAACATGCGTTTATTAAATATTTTCTTTAAAGTACTATGATCATTAATACATAGCACTATAGAAATGGATTTATATATCAAATACAGAACAATGTTGATGATCTTGAAAGTATTTATATGAAGTTACTCAAAACCAGGAATTAAATTGTAGGTTATATAACTTAAAAAAAAATTCAATGCTTCTTTTAATTAAGTTAGACAAAATTGCATTTCCTCCTATACCCAACTGTTCTCCTGCATTATAATTTCCATTCTCTTCTACTCATTCATCCCTTCGGAAAGGTGTCTACTTCTTTTTCAGTTTCTTAGTTCCACTTGTACTTCCAAACACAATTAACTGTGCTGTTGGATCTGAAGCTGTGCCATTTGCACATTGCTCCTTGTTGAGGGCAATACTTATCCAGTGCTCGTCAACGTACAGCGCATTGTCACATTGCGGATGCTGTGGGTAACCTCGACATCCTTCTCCAGTAACACTCAAGTCAAAGCTTTTAAAGATTTCTTTATGCTAGATTTTTATGTTGTTTACAGTGGTACAACTCCAAAGTGATGTCAGTGACAGTACCAAAGTTTCACCTAGACCCTTTTAAAAAAAACAGGAGTTTGATGTTTCCTTGCTTTCAGTGCACCTGGTCTTTGTTGCTAAAATAGATTTTGTGATTTTATAATGGCTCATTATTTCTGTTGTTCCTGATTAACTATAAATATGAGTAGTTCCACTGATTGCAGTTAGATTGCTTACATGTATAAAATTAACATATAATAGATGTTTATATAGTCAGAGTCTTGGAGAATACAATTCCTCTTAAGGAAACTGGAAAAATAAATATTTTTTCCCCTTTGAATCTCAGTACAGAAAAAGTGTGATTTCAACTTTCTTTTATGTATCAATTGTAAAATAAATATTACTAATTCTGAAGACACTTATTGGAAAATTAATTTCCTGTTCTTGGTTATCTTAATAAAGCATTTGTATTTTACTGGATCACAATAGTAAAAATGGTCTGTTTTTAAAGAATCAAAAATTGATCATTGAAAACAATTTTTTTTCAGTTAAAACTACACCCATACTGACTTCTTGACGTACAAGATAGTTTCAAGTTTATCATGTACTGTGAATAGATGTATCACAAATTCAGATTGCTTTTAAAAGTGTGACCATATGCTTTAATTATGGTCTTGATTCTAGCAAATTTCAGACAATAAAAAACTCATTAATTTTAATTGTGTTGGATCAAGCCCTGTATTTATAATGTGATGTAATTGTCCACTGCATTCATGACATCTGGCAGTATACTTCTCAATCATAAGGAAAGCACTAGATTATATTTACTGGTGCAGGATTAGCCATCAGACGATGCCCAATGAAGAAAAAAAGCTATTCAGAGGATTCCTTCATCAGCAATTAGGGAATTAAGTCAGAATGTATATTTATTTAAATGTTACATTGGTCCTGTCGTTATGACATGTACCTAAAGTTGATACAAGCTGTTGTTGATGACAGAGCAACTCAATTTCAACCTGTTAGAGGTTGAAGGATACGCATATTTATTCCATAATTTTTTCTCCAGAGGTTGCCACCACTGAAAATTTGGCTAGCAGGAAAGAACTGACACACCTGAAGTTTGAGCTGGCTTCACAATGTTGTGATACGCTGTTTTGGCTTGTTGTATCTGAAAGATAGATTTTTAGTACCCTTTACAGTTGTTTGTCAGCAGAAGAGATGATACTGGAAATACCCAGATTGTTGAAACTACCCTATATTATGCTAATGCATATTATTTATCCATTTGTTAATTATACCTGACCAATTCATTAATGACCTTCTCTTTGGTTCGTTACAGAGAGATAGATGGCGCTTACAACTCTGAGGCTTCCAATACTCTGGCTATGTACAGTCCAAATATTTGGTTTCTGGGATTCAACAGGCAGATTAATACAACATATCTCATTCCACAGTTTCATCTTGATTGTGTTTGTTTTTGTTTCTTAGCCAGTGAGCATTGGTCTCGCTGCCTGCATGTACACAGCTGAGTGGAAACCAAGAGGGGAAAGATTATTGCTTACTTCTTTTTTATTCTGCACCAAAAGGCAGATAGCAATGGCACTTCCTTTCCCTTGATCCTCCAGCTTATACTAGGCACTTTACACTAGCGAGTGCATAATGCTTAAAGCTGTTGCAGTACAGTACACCCTCAGAGACTCTATTCTAGGGTTTCTTGTCAAGGAGCTCAAGCACTGTGTTGAATTGCCTGACACCGAGGGAAGTTAATAAAGGGCCTGTGTAGAGCTGAAAGGCAGAGTATGCTCTATCCTTACATTTGGAGTAGTAATAAAAGAGAAACCAAAAATTTGGCATTATGATCCATATATTTTTCAGAAAGTTGTGTTTAATCTCGTCCTTCACATTAAAAACCTTAATTTCAAGTGAAATAAAGCTTAATTTCCAGTAAAATTAAATTAAATATCATAGATGGTTGTGTATTCCCCAGAATAACTCATCTAAGTCTTTCAAAATTAAATAATGTTGGTTGAAAATAATTATTATGTTGATAACTGTTATTTAAGCAGTTTAACCTGTTGGCCACTGTATTGTAAGTTTTTATGGGACAAGCATCGTTTGCTACTTCTTTCTGGTAAATGTGTTCGAAATTTAAAGTTGTATGTGATTTGCATTAATAGATAATGGAAAAAACAAATGAATAGCTTTTCCAGAGTCCTGTTGCTGTATAGCTCTTAATATTATTTTCAGAAACTGCCTATGCCAATATTTCTATTTTTGTTTTAAAGAATAATTAAATTGTAATGCCTAAGGCTATCTGAAATTGTATCAGTAAAGTAAGTCACCAAAGTGAAATGTGTCATTGCATGAGAGATAGCACAAAGAAAATAGAACAGTAATATCCAAATTATTCTTCTAATTAGCTTAGATTCATTGTTGTTTCTGGTAGTTGAGATATATGGTTTCTAGAGCTTAGCAGAGAGAAAACCAGAGGGAGATGAATGTGCCAGGCATGTGTACATGTAATGCTGAATGGCATATACGATTTGATATCACTGTTTTGAGTTTGAAAGTATAGCGTTTGTTTCAATACTTCTTTTTCTCCCTCTCATCCCAAAGATTTTTTAGCTCTCCTTCTTGATCACGCGCGTGTCTAAAAAGAAAGATTCTTCCACCCCCATCACTATTAGTTCTGTAAATCTAGATGTCATCTGCCTAACAGCGTAATGAGCAGTAATAGCTCATAATGACCATAATGAGCACTAACAGCTGAACATGTCAAATATACTGGAAGAAAGAATAGTTCCCTATGGGACTCCAGCCTCCTCAAAGCGGAGTTGCAAAGTGCTACTGCAGATAGCAGTGAACTACTGAACTGCAGTGCAACCACAGCTTGTTGCAAAAAATCTTTTATAGTAGAAGCCAACTTACAAGTGACATTTTTTTTGACATTATATTCATTATAAAGTGAGATTTCTCCAAGGATTTTGAAGCAAAACAGGTATTTAGTTTTCCAGTCAAACCTGAAGGGCAAGTTCTTTTTATCAGGGCAAAAGGACAATGCAAATCTAACTGTGGCCACAGGGCAGCACACTGATTTGGCTTCTGATAAAGGTGGAGCAGAATTTTATGAGAACATCTGGGGCATTTAAGGTGGAATGTGACCTAATACATTGCTGATTTACCCTATGTCTACAGCGTTGCAGGCCTTGGGAGTAACTGCAATCAGATAGGCTGCATGCTGTTCCCACAACAGTGCAGCTACAGACGTCCCAAATTAATATATGTGATTTATCTTACACAGAAGTTTGTTGATTTTGCAATTCTCATATTTCAGGCCTTTGGGAGTATTCTGACTTTATGTAATTTTTTGGGCTTGATTTTACTGATGCATCGCAGAAAAAGACCGTCTAGATTTACCTGGAAAATTAAACTGTTACAGATATCACCATGTTTCCCTGATACCAGATGACACTCCATGCAAAAAATTCTTATAAAAATTCTTATAAAATTTAATTCTTATAAATTTTTTTTTTACACCATTTTTAAAACTCAGCTATATTTTGATCTATTCTAATTTTTCTTTTTGTTTTATTCCTTGCATTGCTTTCTGACTTACTCATAATCAGTCTTCTTCCTAGTGAAATGTTATAACTCTGCCAGTCTTGCAGCAGAGTTGGAGGTGAATCTGTATCTACCCTGTATGCCACTAAGGCAATGTTTTGTAAAAATAAAGTCGGGATTTTTTTTAGTATTTTCAGAGAAGCCACGCAGTCTCTCTGTTCACGTGGGAAAATAAGAAAGCCATGGCTTTAAAAGAGAAAAACTTAATTGTTTGTATCTGTTTACAAACTGATCAGCTATGCAGTTTTCCTTTATGTATGAGACTTCATGTGTAAGACTATGAAACTAAAATGCAATGCCTGCATTTCAATCCTATGATAAACAGTCAGCAAAACTATGGGAAAAAATGAAATGTTATTAAGTGTATCCTCAGTCAGATTTGGGGCATCAAAGATATTACTGAAGTAATGCTCTTGCCTAAAATTGGTGCAGTTTTCTTTAGCTCAAGCCAGCAGCTGAAGTATTCATCAAGTTTTTAAGTACACAGTAAGTGGTCCAGTTTGTTTCACCTCAATTAATTGCATTCATGTGGATATGTTTGCTGCATCAAGGCCTGAGAGTTTGAGAGTATCAACATCTATGAAACAACAAGGAAATGTAAGGGAATATAAAAAAATGTTGTTTTCCTAATACAAAAGAATAGCCAGTTCAAATGTCCTAGTCTTCCAAAGAACAGTGTCACTAAGACCTGATAGTGAATACAGTTCAGCTTTTGACTACGCCAGCTAAATACATGCTGTGTGTGTAGCAAGAGGCCGTATTGATTTTGGCAAACAGCTTCCCTGAAACCTATGTAGGTGGAGACTTCTTCAAGGAATACCAGCCTGTATTGTTTCCGTAATGGGAAAAATTGTGGACGATTTCGTAAGAATTTTTTTGTGTTGGACAGTATGTAGAAGAAGAAATCATAAACTTCTCTAAATACTGCGAATTACTTTCTATAGAGCAACTGGTGTATGTGCAATGTTGTTCTTATCTGTAGTTAGATCAGTCACAGGAAGAACCTTGTAAGAAAGACAGTGTGACTTCTCTGTGCTGACTGCAGAAGACATGTATGTGCACGTGCACATATGTGTTTATGTATTACTATATGTGCATACATTTGGGCACACATATTTCCTACAGTTATTCTGCAGCAGCGCGTGGCATATATTTCAGGTATCGTATCACTTCATGAAACACATGTAATCTTCGTGATTTCCTCACAAAATGTGTATGACACTTCTGTCTTGGGTGAGATACAAGAAAACAGACTTACCAAATGTCCAGCTCTGGGTCAAAGGGAAGCAAAGATGGCAATCCCACCTGATGATCAAACCGTCTGAAAACAATGGCACAAAATGGTCATCTGACACGCTGATCAGCATTCCACTAGTGGAGATATCTCATATGCTGCTTTTGCAAATCCCTTGGTCTATGAAAGGATAAAACATAATTTTCAGGAAATGGGAAATCTTTAAGAAAAATTTTTTAAGTCTTTGAGAGAGTCAGAGAGCGATGCCATATAGAATTGTATTTAATTTATAATTAAACTTACTATTTTTTAAAGAAGTATAGGTCCCTCCAGAATATAAATAAGGTACTTTAAGTGAAATAATCTATAGTTAGAGAATTCAAATGTTTGGCATGATTTTTATCCTTTTTTCTTTTTCCTTTTTTTTTTTTTTCAATTCACAGATAACCATCTGCTTTATTTCACACACTTTTAAATTCTGACCAGGAAAGAATTTTTTTTAATAGTGTCCTATTTCTGAACACACATGGACTAGGAACGCATAAAAGTGAAGACAATTTTAAGGGATTAGTAAAAACAGATAAAGTGAATTCCTACCTGAAATTAAGTTCTGCTTTGTGTTTATGAGTGGTTACTTGAAATGTATGGAAATTAGGCTCAAGCAAAAAAAAAAAAAAAAAAAAAA
>Ga0065711_1002197_pt1 | contig 42249 bp, 28 predicted proteins | sample Hoacrofraction12_FD_59098 | JGI IMG/M metagenome (GOLD analysis project Ga0065711, IMG submission 59098) | Hoatzin crop microbial communities from Cojedes, Venezuela - Epithelial fraction 12 v2 (version 2) | ecosystem: Host-associated > Birds > Digestive system > Esophagus > Crop | place...
GAAGAAGAGAAGGCTGCGAGGGGACCTAATAAATGTTTATAAATATCTGAAGGGTGGGTGTCAGGAGGATGGGGCCAGACTCTTTTCAGTGGTGCCCAGCGACAGGACAAGGGGCAACGGGCAGAAACTGAAGCCTAGGAAGTTCTGTCTGAACATGAGGAAGAACTTTTTCCCTCTGAGGGTGATGGAGCCCTGGCACAGGCTGCCCAGGGAGGTTGTGGAGTCTCCTTCTCTGGAGATATTCAAGACCCGCCTGGACAAGGTCCTGTGCAGTCTGGGTGACCCTGCTTCGGCAGGGGAGTTGGGCTAGATGATCTCCAGAGGTCTCTACCAACCCCTACCATTCTGTGATTCTCTGGTAGTCTGGGGTGATATTTTCAAAAGGTTCAAGACCCTCTGGAATATTTTGCTCCCATCTTAAACATGCTAGGGAGGAAGAAGTGACAGTGTTTGGGTACTATCCATTGTGAAGGCCAGATGACAACAGCCTGTAGATGTGAATGCTGTAAGGTAAAGGCACATGGAGAGATGCTGAGGTACTGTGGTGACAGGGCCTTGCAGATACTTAAAAGTAGACAGAGAGGCAGAAATTCCTAGGTCATGTTCCTGAAGGAATGGAGACAGAGAGTGGTGATACTAGCATCTTTATAGAGACTATGCAAGATGGTGGATTCCTTAATTTTTTTTCTAAAGGAGAGTGGTTTGCATCAGAACCAGAAGTTTTTGGTGCTAAGCTCTCATTTGTTCTCTTTTGTACCATAAGTGAAACATAACAAGTCCCTTTTCAGTCCCAGTAAGTGTAAAAGAAATGCTGGCTTCAGACAGCGTTTTGCGGGTTTCTATCACTTCTTAAAAAAGGAAGAAAGAAAATCTGAATGTATCAGTTCTCGCTGTCTGTCTGTGATGCTGCTTCCTTCTTTCTGGAAGGAACGAAGAAAGTGCCCGGCTGGATATGTTGGTGAGGAGTGTGAGAGAAGAAGTCATGGATTGCCCAGTAACAGTCATGTAGAGCCTTCCTGCTCTTGTCACCCCAGTTGTTTCCTGGGTGCCCTGTGGGGTGAGCAGGAATTTCAGAACAGAGAATCAGAGACACCCACCTGCTGGCTGGGAGCTGCTCAGAATGAGCAAGATGCGGAGTGCTAGCCAGCGTGCTTCTCTGTAATCCTGCTGCTGTCCTGAGAACAGGCCGCTGACATCAGGGCTACTGGGGAGACGCATACGGCCTGAGGCAAATGCCTCAGGATTTACTGCAGGTGTAAAAATCTCCTTTTCAGAATCTACTGCCAGGGCCCCACATCCTGCGGCAGGTGCCTCCCAAGTCCTCTTCAGAGGATGCGGCAAGATTTATTTTAAGATGCTATGGCTGAGTGCAGTGCCAGTGCATAGCTTAGAGCACTCACTCGAGGTGTGAGAGGTCTGTGTTAATTTCTCTGGTCAGCCTGGGGATGCAAGTCTGCATCTTCCAACTATCAACGAGTTGCCCTTGCTGCCAGGCTGGGATGAGGAGGGGCACTGTATTTGCCTGCTGCTCAGAGCTGAACCCCTTTTACAGCAGAGACCACAAGCTTCTTGAGACAAGCAAAAGAGCAAGTGAGGGGTAGTGTGCCACATGGTAGCCCAGTGGGTAAGACCCAGAGGTAGGGCAGAGAGTTGCAGGTTCCAGCTCCTGCATTCTCCAACTGCGTGTACATTTTACAGTAAACAGCCCATGGCTGCATTTTGTAACTGTTCCAGGTTGGCTGAACTACCGTCATCAGGCTCTTTTACAGCATCTAAGCCCTCAGGTTTTGGATTCCAGTGTTGTTAGGGGAGACACTGGACAGCTGACTGCCTTTAATCGTGTGCAGAAGTAGGCTGTGACAGGAACAGTCATGTCAGGTGGGCAGGCACTGTGGTTCAGAGTTAGGTGATGGAAATTGGAGGTTCTTTGAACAGCAGTCTCCCAAAGCACAAGACTTAGCTGTAACCCAGGGTGAGGGGGAGGATGAAGAGATAGCCAGGCATCTGTTTAGAAAGGCACTCAGGAGTACAGACTGTCCAGCACACTCTTAGAATGAGGTAGTGAGCAGTGTTTTTCATACAGGAGGCCAAGGGTTTGATTATGGGAAGCAGTCTGGGTGAATGGCTGTGAATTGATGGTGTTTTTAAGGAGCGGGAGGGAGCACAGTGAAATAAAACCAGTAGGCTTCATAAGAAGGGAAGAGTTCAGTTCCTTGGTGAAGCTATGCGAAGAGCTCAAATGCAAACTCTCCCACCTCGCGAAGCCAGGGAATGCAAATTGCAAGCTCTTCATTGACCTCAAATGCAAGAAGGAACCAAACAAAAAGTGGGAACTGGGTCAAATGACTAAAGACAAGTATAAGTGAGTGTAGCGCAAGGGTGTAGGTAGAGAATTAGAAAGGTCAAGGCACAAAATGACATGCAACTAGCAAGAGAAATTGAGAGCTACAATAAATGATTTTTAGGATATCAAAGTCTTTGCTTCAGTTTCCCAAAAGGAACTAACGTGGCAGCTGTCTTTGTACAAAATGCTTTTTGACTAAAAATAATGTAAATGTTTGGACCTCTGTGTCATCCTTAAGTGAAAGTTGATACTGTGGACTCTTCTTTGTGTCAGTTGGTATCTATCGCACACCAGATTCTTGAATTTTCTACTTGCATTTTGGCCTGACTGCTGCTAACCATGGTGATCTGCAACACTGTCTCTGCCTGCTTTACATTTTTTTGTATCTGACATGCAACTTGCCTCCCGGAGGAGGTCTTTTAATCTCATCTTTCTTCACCCTCAAGCTGTGTAGACTTTTCTCCAGCCAGTGCACAAAGAATCTACTGAGCTGCTCCTTCCCCCAGCATCAATAGGATTTTCCAACATAAATCGCTCATCTGTCAGTGGATTAACATGTTTAAAATGCAGCTCACTGAGTGGATTAAAGAGCTCAGGCGTGGGTAATAAGATATAGTACCTTTCACTGCAGTAATGCCAGTTCAGATCAATCCAGGATGTTAGTGACTGGGAGTTACCGTTTGAACTGCGTCAGCTGAGTATGGTTACAAACTTGTATCATGAATTTCCCTCTGGGCAGGGTGAAGATCTAGTGAGTGGAATGAGCTGTACAAGCAGTGCCTTCCCATTCCAGGGAATAGAAAGATACACATCCAGATTTAACTTGGACAGATTTTAAGACATTTGTTAGAAATAAACTGCCATACAGTGGAATTTCTTGTTTTGTCCTTTTGAAGAAAAGAAATTATACTGGGAGGGGGGGTGAGGGGGCAGAAATCCCAGTATCATCTTTATTAGTCATAATTTTCTTCAAATGTGAATAATGTTTGCAATAATATTTATAACTTTGTTCAATTCTGCACCTCAGATGACATGGCCCAGGGCGCTGATTGGTGTCCTCTGGCTATCTTCTTGGGACAGTTGTGGCTACATCTGCCTCTCCCCTCTGCTGGAGGTTGCTGTGTATGGAAGGGGATGGGGCTGGTCTGCACATATGTGTGGATTTTGTTTAGTTTTTAAAACTTCTCGGTTTTTTTTCTTTTTTTTTTGAAGGGACAGTTCCCTTTTGTCTTTAAGCATTTAAAAGCCTTTTTTCGCATATACCTGTCAAGAGTACTCAGCACAACCAACATTTTTTTCTTTTAATGTATATAGCTCCTGTTATAGCACTAATGTGTTTGGACCCTCTTGAGAAGGGAGCCACTTGGAAAAATGAGTCACAGTTTATTTCCAAACCTTCAAGTGATGGGTATGTGATTTTTTTTTTTTTTCCCCTCGGAATTTTTGAAACCATTTGTCAGAGAAGATAAGCTTCAGCCTCTGTTAGAAAGAAGCAGTCACGTGGCAAAGCAGTTTAGCAGTTCAAGTAAGAGCCAGAGGAACTACGACCCATATGAAAGGTCAGGTATGCTGTTCTCTGCCTCTTTTTTTGTAGTTCAGTCATTCTTTTACTTCTTCCTGGAAGTAGTTGGTATGCAGAGTTTGGTGATGTGTACTGTCCTAAAACAGAGTTCTGCATTTCGAAAATACATGTGAAGTAGAGCAGTTAGTGATTATGTATTAGGTTGTTTTTAAGGTGATTCAGATGTTTTTCCGCAAGGCTATTACCAAGGTTGTAATTGTTCTTATCTCATTTTGTCTGTCTGTCAGCAAAACATTACTAAGCAAAATTTATAGCAGAAACAAGAACTTACTTATAATCTAGTATAGTGAGATGGAGACTATACAGCTTCATGATAGTTTTGAGCAAAAGAGAATCTCAGTCTCTTTCCTGTCCTAGTAATTAACTCTCCTGCTTCAGCTGAAATCCTGTTTCACGCGATAGTTTTCACATCTGTGTATGTTATTGTAACAAAAATAATACTTAAGATTTTCAGACAAAAGATGATGAGTAAATTATCATCATTACCAGATTTCTTGGCTGCCTAATACTAGGTTCAGGGACGTTAGTACTCATGTGAATGGAAATGGACTTCAGTGCAGCAGTACTGAATACGCACATGAACAGCTGGCGTAACAGGAGGTAATTGCATGTCTAAGTGTTTGCATGGGTCCGTGGATTTTGTAGCTGGCCTCACAGTAGCTATGTGAATGTTGGCTTTTTTGTTCTATGAACTTCCAAAATTTCCACACCCACATGTAGGTTTAGTTCTTTCATTTCTATTATCAAAATGGACTTGGGGAAATAAGGATTTTGGTGTACAGGGATGGATATTTTAAAAAGGATCCTTGAACATGTGGAGAACGCAGGAGGAGAAACACAGTGTATGCAGAGCAGCCCTAACAGCTCTTGGGAGGGTTTAATGAGTGAGGGGCCAAAGGTCCTGTGTGCCCCAGGCAGCACAGCAACCAAATCCAGACTAACACTGTCAAGTGCAGGATTCAAGGTGTAATGACTGTGAGAGCAAAGAGGGTCTCTTCTAGGGCTGGAACTGTCTGGGACAGTGTTCTTCATGTGTTCTTGCCTATGGTTACCACCAGTTGCTAGTGTTCAGGTGTGAAACTGTATGAAAGTTGAATGACCCTTGCTGGAAAGTAAGTGCAAGTTTTCCACCCAGCATGTCTGAATGTGAGTGCTCTGAATTAAAATGAAACATTTGCCTTTTTGAGGGTTGAAAGCCAGTGCCTTAGGTGTGTGTCAAGAAAGTAAAGGCTCTGTGAGCACGTCTCAGAATCAAGGTTTAAAGAAATAATCTGGTAAAAGTAGCAGTTACGTCTTACTCAAAAGCCACCAGTAGCTCTCCTTTTCCAGAATGGAGGTTGCTTATTTAAATGGCCTGTAAACTCGCCAGCTTTATCTTTCTTTTCATCCTCTTTTCTTCTGCTGTTCATTATTGTGTCCCCATTGTAAGCCCAAATACCTCTGTCCCAGAGAGGATCCCTTGATAATATAACAGTTGCATTATGTCAGATTTGTTGTGTTGGGTCAGGTCATTTACTTGGTATTGCTCATGAAGCTGGCAAAATTAGTGTGAATTTGTTCTGTTACGCCTTTTGCTATTTTATGTTATGCAGGTGAAGGTCAGGCAAAGTGAAAGGAATGGTAGTTTTGGGTGTCTCTTATTACTTCTGCCTTGTCAGAGGTTGTCATTGACTCTGCTCCTCTCCAGAAAATACAACAGAGAGAAATTAAAATGGATAATGTTTTTCCTGCCATTGTGGTTGTTATGTGCCTTCTTTTTTCTGCTGCATTCTGTTTTGTTCTTCCTTCATCTCCATGAAGGAAAGCCTTCACAAAGCTCCAGAAATGCGTGATGCTTACGTGCTGCATGGGCTGTGCCAGCACTGGGTCTACCCTTTATTTAGTCATGTGTCCCTGAATTCTGAGGCTGAGGAGCCACTGCCATAAAATACTGAAGGTCAACATTCCATTGACAGTGGCTTTGCCACAGATTATTTAGTTCAGTTCTGCAATGCTGCAGGTTGGGTATGGCTCCTGGCCTGTTTTGCCTTCCTGTTTGTGTGGCAAAGTAAAATGATTCAACGGGATGCAGTCAGTAGTTGTCTTGGGGCATGGAGTTGCCAAGTATTAAAAAGGGTAGACTAGTTAATAAAGAATGAGGGCCAGACTGATAATGATATGAAAGTGTGAAAAGATGGAGAAAATGAAACTGTTATTTTGCATGTACGTGTATCCTTAGGCAGCTAAGTGCCTGTACAGATTTATTCCCATTTCACTGAATTTGTTGTTAGTGCTAGTCAGCGGAGGTCAAAGTCTTCCTCACCCGAGTTAACAGTAGGACTTTTTTGTAGCATTCTGTACTTCTGCTGAGAAGGCAGTGACAGAAAGCTTCTAGTGATGTGCTGGTGTGTTGCATATGTTTGGACTGTCAAAATAATGGTTCATCATCTTGATAATTAATAGGGTGCAGTTGGTCTGAGGTAGGTATTTTTATCTTCAAGTGCTTTTAAGAAAGGAAGACATGAAAGCACCTGCTAATGAACAGTTATTTCAGAGTTGTTCTTATTCAAAATTACGTTGTTATTTTGCCATACAGTCAATGGTAATGGGGTTGTATATTATTCATCAGCAAGATAGCTACACATCTTCCAGCAGTATGCTGTTAATGTGCCAAGCAAATGGCATGGTTGGTTTGTTCTTTGTCTCATTGTCTCAAGAGAGGATGTTGTGTTTTGTGGTACAGCGTTTTGTTCTGGTGGGTGTAGAAATGGGTGTGCACCCTGCACTCATTGGTGCTGGTAGAGGCGAGAGCGGAGTGCGTTTTGCCCTTGGAGTGAAAAGTGGTGAGGTCTGTGGGAGGTGTTGTTCCAGGGGGGATTCTTGTCACAGGCTTGCAGCTGTCTCCGTAAAGCTGTACCGGCTGCACATCGCAGCTTGCCCTTCACCGCAGGCAGCTGCGCCGCACTGGGAACAGAGCTGTGGACTTCAGGTGACCTTCTAAGCAGCTTGGATTGAGGCAGTTGGAAGAGATAATGACCTCAGAGAGAGAGAGCACACTTGCATTGGTGTGCTTGGGGCCTGTACTTAGCATTGTGAAGTTTTTTGTGAAACACTTCCTGTGCCAACTCTGCTAGAGTCATACCCAGGATTCTTCATGTTTGATACCTGTAGGTCAATGCTTTCGCTTTAAAAGTCATCTTCGTAAATATTTTGGCAGTTTGTAATTCTTTGTTTTATTGTTTCTTTATTGAACACCTTAATCAAAAATGTTTTCCAAATCAAGACTCCTGTTTTTTATTTTTCTTGTTCACTTTGAGTTTGGTGTTGGTTTTCTGTGGGGGGGAGTGTTTGGTTGGTTGGTTTGTTTTTATTTTTTTTAATCCTTTCCCTCGTTTTCTAACTTCCCCTACACCCAAAGACTGACAGTGGCTCTCTCACACTGCCCGGTTCTCAGTTCCACCCTGATTAACTTTGAATCCAGTTGGGAAAACATATTTTATTCTTCTTCCATTCATATTCTGTTGCAGATTTTGACTTGAACTATTTTTGGCATTGGAGCAAGTTTACAGACTACGTGCAGTGTGTCCTGACCTTCACTGGTGTGACCGGTTACATCACTTACCTCTTGCTTGACTCATCTCTCTTTGTGGAAACGCTGGGCTTCCTTGCAGTGTTCGCAGAGGCTATGTTAGGCATTCCACAGCTCTACCGTAACTACCAGAATAGGTCTACAGAAGGAATGAGGTATGGTGTTTGTTTTACATAAAAGAAGTAAGTGTGTGCATGTGTGTGTAGTGTGGGAATACTTTTCTAGGTGGTGGGATGTCATCTTTCTAAATTCTGCTTGAAAATACAATGGCTGTTGGAGTAGATTCTCTGTCAGTCAGAGCTGGTGCAGCACTGCTGAAGGCACTGGGAGCTCCATTACACCGCTGAGGTCTGACCCATTGCCCAAGTCCAGCTGGACAGTTCCAAGCTGAAATATGATTTAGTAAAATAAACACATAAAACTACTGCTGTTGCCATTAGCAACATATTGCAGTTCAACTCAAGCTGTGCTACACTGGTAATTTGAAATGCACTGAAGAGATCTGGCATATTGAAAGTAATAAAGAGGAAGAAAATATTTTGAGCCTGCAGTGAATAACTCTGTCGGTCTAACTCACAGATTAGCTCATCACTTTTTCTCACGTATCTACTCATTACTTTTTTGTAATACATTATTATGTATGTAGCAAATGACATCAATATTTATGTGTAGAAGCTTGTAACTGACATTTAAAAGTTCAAATTAGATGTTTACAGTCATGAATGGGAAATCATTCGTAAACAAGTATGGGACAGAAAACTTTAATCTTGTGCCCACTGTTGGAGCATTAAACTAGATTGTCTTTTCATACTGGTTTACTGGATATCTCAACCATAACACTAAGATTTCCAAATTGCAAAGGCAACTTGCAAAGCTTTTGAAGAGACAAAACGTTACTGTGGTGCATAAGTGCAGTGGTCTGAAGAAACAGTACAGCAGCACATTCAGTTCATGGAGTGCTGTGGTCATCTGTGACTAACTGTCTTCTCTTTCATTGCTTTTAAACTTGCTGAGATAATTTTTACTTTGGTCAAAACAAATAACGACTCCCCACCACCTCCAAACCAAAGCAATTCTGTCCTTTGGCTGTTGGCATTGTTCCCTTTACTTGTTTGGCTTGGTGACACTTCTACTAGCTACTTTAAGTTCTTTTCAAGCTTGAAATGTTGAGAGAAAGTTCAGAAATTTGCTTTGATACTTAAGGCATTTTTTCATTAGGAGCCCCTTCGGTACAGAGTGAGTCAGGATTTACTTCCAAAGTACTGGGGTATTTTTCATGCACACACTGCCTTGGAAAATTCTGTACCTGTGATATCCAGAAGGCAATTCACCTACTAGACCTTCTTTATGTTGTGGTTTGACTTTTCCCTGTATGTTTTTTATCTGTGAATCGTAATGCCATAATGCCACATTATGATAGCCACTGCCAGATAGTGTTTTGCTTTTCCTTAGCTCCTCTCTGGGGACCTGAGGTTCAGTTTTCCAATTTCCTGTATATGCTATGTAGCAAAAGGAGAAAAAAAAACTTTGTGCTTCACAGGAACACTTCCTTTGTAAAGCATTAAGCACAGAATTGCAGAATTCTCGTCTTAAACTGCTTGGCAAGAGTGTGCTGTGTTTAGTCAAGAGAAAATAGCATAAAAGCTCTTGTTCCCTTGCCATCAAACAGAACCAGGTCCAGTGATAGCCGCCTTCCTTATCGGCTGTGCCCACAGGTTTTCCAGAATGCACTCCCCTCTCTGTTTCTGCTCTCAAGCAGTACTTTGTGTGGCAGTGGACATCGATGGGACTGGGGACTGATGAGACAATATACAGCTTATGCTGCTTTACTGCAGTTGCAGTATGTTCATGCAAATCCACATGCTAGTACTCTTTCTTTTTTCAGGTTGTATTGCAGTTTTATATACATTGCAGGTACCACATACACTTTCTAGTGCCATGCAATCCTGAGTTGATTTGATGATCTCTAAGCATTACGGGGCTGTTCCTGCTGTGAGAGTGACTTCTGTTGGTGTATAACCTTCTGTTGAAGGAGCTATGGGAAATACTTCCTCTGAACGTCGCTTCCTGTGCCTGGTTCTCTGTCTAAAAGCACCTCAGAGAAGAGATTCCAGTCCTGGAAGCACTGAAGGGAGCATGTAATAGTCCAGCCAATGCTGCTCATAGGATTGAGTTTATGAACTTGCATGGGTATCTACCAGATGGGTGCTAGCTGATGCCCACTGCTCTGTGCAGTTATTTACTGCTCAGTGCAGAAATAACACGCGTGTGGATGGTTACACTGTCAGAACCAATAGCAGTGGTGATCCTCTGCCCATCTGCTGGGCCATAATGGCTGGCTGCCAGACATGCTCTTAGCAAGCTTCAGTGGTAAAGTAGAATAGATGAGTTTCAAGTGTCTTTCTGGCTTCAAGCTTAATGGGGAGAGCAATGAGAATTAAGCTGTTCTATTTAGTGACCTTTTGGACAGTTATCACATCCTGGTTGGAAGCGGTAACTTCTTAAACTACGGCAGTTCTGTCACCTGTGGTGCATGCGTGGCGCCCGTGTCCCTGATAAACATCACAGCCTTTACTACTGCCAGAGAGGGCGTTGTGTGGAGATCCTTGTGGCTTGGTTGAGGAAAGCAGCAGCATGCATCTGTCTCTGAATTGGGGCAGAATGGGACACAGCAGCTGATATGTGAAGTCTATTTCTACTTCAGCAAATAATTCCTTTCCTAAATGTAAACTGGCAAAATAGAAATGGAGAAGAAGGTCACAGTACGTGGCCACATCTGATCAGGGTATCATGCCAGACTCCTCAAACACTGTGTTTTTTCTGAACAAAAAGGTGGCAAACAAATAACCCTACAGCCCCCACCCCCATCACCCCTTTGTGTTTAAACAAAGAGTTGAGGGTATCTCAGGTTTGAGGTAGCAGTCACTTCCTGATAAACAAACTCAGGAGCCAGAGGGACGGGTGGATCTGGTGGCTGACAGGATACCCTTTGGGGCTCTGTTGTGAAAGCGATCTCATCACCTCGCCTCTGTGTTTCAATCTGCTGCTGCCTGAAAAGTCCCCTACGGAAAATGTGCTCCCTTTCCGAGGTAAACATCCAGAGAACATCTGTAGGTGAGTCAGTTATGTTTATTGTAACAGGGCATGGCTGGAGTGAAAGAATCAGTTATGTGCATTGTAGTACTCCTCAGAATGAGTCTTCCAGTTCTTTGGTGTCTCTGTTCTGCTGGATAAAGCTCTTCTTATTTTTATTTATGTCTTGATTTCTCCCTACTTCTCTCATTTTTCTGCTTTTTGTAGCAATATCACTACTAGGTCCTGTAGTTTCCCCCTGTGTTCTCTGAGAGAGCAGAGACCAAAGAAGTTGGAAAGAGATGGAAACAATAAAAGCAGAAAGGAGATGCATGCTGACTTACAGCTTTTGCTGACAGAAGATAGCGTAGTATGTCCTGGTGGGCTGATGGTTGAAGGGTGGAAGTTTTCCCATGATTAAGTAAACAGAACTAAGCCAGTTAAAGGAACAGAAATTTTCGTGATGTTCTCTTTGACAATTCATCTAGTTACTTTTGGAAGTAGTAATTTATAGAAACGTAGAGCTCTGTTCAAATGTTTAAGTACTTTTGAATAGTTACAGACCTAAATAGTACAGTCATAGTTCTACTAATTATGGTACTGACCTTGACAGAAGTGCTTTTTTAATGAACTGTGGTACAAGTTAATACCTACCAAGGAAATAATCACTTAATATCTCCATTCAGTTCAAGAACTAAACTAGTTCTGTCCTGTCACCTAGTAAAAGTGTAGTTTAATGACATTAATTGTTACTGGGATGGATTAGAATCATGAGTACAATTGTGTTTGCATCGGTTAGAAAAAGGAGGAAAGCAACCTCGAAACTAAAGAGCTTTGGAATACAGGAGGCATCCTGTTATATGAGAAGAAAGCATTATGAGGTTAAAAGATTGCTCATAATTTGTAAATTTTTTTTATATTATGTGATAAAATATTTCAGGATCTTGATATCAAAACCAGCCCTTTTCCCCATCTTCCATGAGGCAGAGGTGCTGACTCTGTAGCTGGGATCTCATGCTGCTCAGATTACTGCTTTTACTTTGTGACAAAAACCATACAAACAAGAACTTCCTCTGTCATTTATCTTTGCGTCCCCACTCTTTCTAAGATACTTGCCTCCTAGTCGCTTTCCCCTTCTAATAAACTGCAGTCGTGACAAACGTTGGTGTTCCATGTGGATGGATGTGGCACTTCGGGACATGGTTTAGCAGGCATGGTGGTGTTGGGTAGACAGTTGGACTTGATGATCTGAGAGGTCTTTTCCAACCTAAGATTCTATGATTCTGTGTGAGGTGGAGATAGAGGGGAGGTTGGCTCGGGACCTGGCAGCAGCGCTGCTGCACGCATAAGCGGGGAGCTGCTGGTCAGTTCATTAAGAGAATTGTGTCCTTGTGGGGACAACAGCTTTTGTGAATCACCTGCAGGGGGGAAGCATGTGCTTTTCACAGGGGTGGGGAGAACCTCATTTCTGTGGGAGGCACAGGCTCCTGAAGGTACTGGTGTTATGCACCCTTCACAATCCCATCTGAGTGACCTCCACCGAAGGAGGACAGTGGAGGGTGTTCCTCTGTATGCCTGTGACAAAGCTGTCCCACACAAGGGTGTGTTAACCCTGGGGCTGCTCAAGGGTGGATTTGCTCCAGGGCAGTATTGCATTCCTGTCTGCTGCCCTGCGCTGCTCTCCTTTGGGAAAAATAACTGCCCTTCATTGAAAGTTCTTCACAAAAGCTCATCAAAATCACCTGGCAGTGACCCTTTTTGACTGTCAGCTGCTGCTCCACCCCTGTGGAGCAGCGGTTTCTTTTCAGTCACTGCTTGGGAGTTTAGAGGCACTGGATGGCAGAACCTCCCCAGGTCCAAGAAAGAGGTCTGGCAGCAGGACTGAGCTGGGCTGCCAGTCTTGAAGTCTCAGAAACCACACTCCAGGTGATACTGAGATGTGCCCATCAATGGGTAGCTTGGCAGCATGTGGGTCCTAAGAGCAAGGTCCTCCTGCAGGAGTTGCTGAGCTTCTGGTGCACCCGCTTGTCCCCTCCCCGGTGCAGGCTGGGTGCCAGGCAGCACGTGCTGTGCCTGGCTCAGGGCTCAAGGCTCGGGGGGCAGAGCCCAGGAAGGGTCACATCGTCCCAGGTCTCTCCTCTAGCCCGTGGCCGGTTTTCAGTCTGCTTGAAAGGAACCTCCTTTCCGCACATCCTCTGTCCGTTGCGTTTGGCTGACATTGGGTCAAAGGCTCAGAACTTTGCCACCCAGAGACAGTTGGAGCAATCAGTTACCCTGCTTACATGCTGAGATGAGCCTGTCTTGAGAAATCTAGCCTGAAAATGCTGAATGAGGAAAATGCATTCAGCTAGATTATTCTGCAAGGAAATAAAAAAAAATATTAATTTAGTCCCTTCTGTGGCAGTACTGGGTCGATCACAGTGATTATCCTGTTTTAGAAACCACAGGTCACTGAAGGAGAAACAGTGAACACTTATTGTCTCAGAAGCTGCTGGAGCTAAGAGTTGCAAATTTTAAGACTGCTTTTCCATTCAGAAGTGTTTGATAAAGTGTGCTGCAGCTGTGAGCTAGTTACCAGCAGGTGTTTTATCTGAAATGTAGCCAGTGAAATAAGTGCAGTCTAACAAGGTATGAATGAAAGAAATGATACTGAATGTATATCCTGAGATATTATTTCCTCTTTTCCCTTATAGATAATATTAAAAATACTAGAAGATGATATTTCTTAGGGAGATAAAATTTTGTTGTGGGGTACTTTTATTTAGTACGGCTCCATAACTTTTTCCTTTATGACACATGCAGCTCTTTATATCATTTTCTAAGAGAAGCTTTTGACTTCCGAGGACAGTGTTTGTCCCAGACACAAATCCTGGCTTTATTCAAACTCTGTGATGATTCATGCGAGCTGCTAGATTTTTCTACCTGTATTGGATTAGCCAGGTGCTGTGATGAACAGATGTAGAAGGCTTTATTCAGGAGTGGCTAACCAATGTCTGGCCACCTCCTCTAGTCAGGTTTTAGATTTAAGGAGATTGGGCAAGGGCTCTAAAAATGCCACTGCTGGCGCTTCTTGGGATTTTTTAGCCTGAGGGAATTCTTTAATAGTGAATAGGTAAAACAGCTCCAGTGAGTTACTTCCTTTGGAGTTCTGCTGCTTAAAAGAAAACAAAACCCTAAGCTAGAGGGAAGTAGCAAGAGTTGTGGATGTTTCTGCTCAGGCACTAACTATGTGTTAGCTTCTTAACTGAAGAATAAATTTAGTTCCATTGAAAAGAGATGTTAGATGCAATTGATGTCTGTTAGAGCAATTTTGTTACATATTTGTGCTTCTTTGGGGAGCTTCAGTAAAGGAGAAAGAGAAATTAACTGGAAAAGGACTTAAAAGTGCTAAAAAGAAGGAAAGCTAAAAGAGGATGATGCAGGCAATGGTAGTATTGATCCCCCCCCCCAGCGCCTGTTTCTCACTGACAGAAATTTCATGCATGAGAGCAAAATCAAAGAAGTAGAAGTAGGGGTAATGGGTGCCTACGTGAGAGATTTCCTTTTCTGAGTATGCCATATACATAAAGCAGGCACTGGTCAGTACAGCGGTGACCTGAGTTAGTAGCACATGGTGTCCGGCCTGGGACTGACACCAAGGAAGCTGCTGAGGAGAGAAACTTTCTCTCGGCCTTTGGAATTGTAGCCTCCAGGTGCTGATATAACAGCTCTTACTCTTAAAATAGTAGCTGCTTTACATACTAAACAGTCAAAATAGAGAAGGTGGAAGAGGGGTATGGAAAATGGGCGCCATTTAGTTTTGGGAAAAAAAAAAAAGGCAGAATGGCTTTGTGGCATCAAATCATCTGACTCAACTGAGAAGCAGTGTTTCATTACAGAAAGCATTACATAGACAGTCATAAGGGACTAAGTTATAAAAGAGAAAGTGGTTTCCAAGAGAATAATTAGGAAATAAAAGGTAAATCTGGGACTGGCAAATGGAGAAATCAAGGTCTTAAATGTGAGCCAGAAGTACCTTGGGTAAATGCAAAATTATCAGCACTACTTAGAAGTGGTTTGTACTTAATGTGGTGTGGCCATTCCTTAGTTTCACTGCTTTCCTATTGCACTGAGTTAATCCAAACTCATTGTGGTGACAAACTGCCTATTTTGAACTATTCTTACAATTTACTGTAGTTCCATGATTGTATTCGTTTGTCTTCCTAAATGGTATTTGTTTCTACTTAGATCTTTGGTTTTATTTGTGGATCTGCAAGAATTGTTATCATTGCTTCTGAGGCTCCAACCAGCATTCATAAGATTTTCTGGGGAAGTTTAACTTGTTTCATTGATTTGCTTTAGTGACATTTGTTTTTTCACTACTGTGGCACTGATCAGCTTGTTACTGTTGTCCTTTATGGTGGCCTTTATATAAAGTAATCTGGGGTTTTTCATTTTTGGACTTTGCATACACATCCAGGTTTGCAGGAGTTTGTGGAGTAATCCGTAAACAATTTGCATGACTAGATGGACCAGGTGTTGGTACAACTGTAAGGCTTACCACTTACAGCTTCACTTCGCTCTTCCCCTTTCCATTTGTGGACCTAACAGATACCAGGAACATGAGATTTCCTTCCTCAATCTGGCTGTTTTAAAGTTAAGAGGTTGAAGAAAGTGGTCTCTAGCCCTCAGAAGATTTCTAGTTTCTTCTTCCCCTGAAGTGTTAGGGGGAGAAGTAGACAAGCTTGGTCTCTCTTTAGTGCACTTGGAATGAGGGCAGAGTCTGTCAGCGTGTGAACAGATAGACTGAAACCATTTTGTTCTGATCCCAGGAAGCAAACAGATTCTCCTCTCTTCTCCACACCCTCTTTTCAGTTACAGCAGACCTGTGATCGGTGCTCCAGGTTCAAGGACCTGCACTTTCTGCTTGACTCTGTGGACGTGAGGCCTACGGGTTGCTGTGCTGGGGTCAGCACTGCGATCACCTCCGTGCTTGCCTGCTGTGTCTCCCCAGAGCTGTTCTCTCATGGCCTGCAGCAGCACAGTATGAGGCTCCAAAGACAGTGCTTTGTGCCCTGTGCACTCAGCACATCTGAGAATTTCGGGAACTGAAGGAAGAGGCAGGTGGAAAAACCCAGGAGGGAGTGGGAGACCTTCCTTCTCTCACCCTCCCAGCACTTCTGACTGTGAGCAGCAATATCCACTTCCCTTTAGCATTGTCCAGATTGTAGCACAGCGTGGACTTGCTAAAGCACATACTAAACCTCTTTCTCATTTCTCTTCCCCTGGCACCTCATCCCATCAGTTCAAAAAGTAAATTCAAAGCAAATGACTTCAAACCAAAAGCATTCATCTTGTACAAACAGTTCAAGGCTTCTTTGCAGTAATAGGAATAAAGTACTGCTGGCATGTCTAATCAGTGCTGTCTTCGGTTGGTGCTTTTCTCTGTGCCCTGAAAATTTGAAATACAAGAGAAAATTTATTGTACTTCTGTTACATAAATATTCCATTAAGTTTGGGCACTCTGTTTCTGCTGGCAAGGAAGTGTCATGTAAGGTACTTTGCATAGTTAAGGTCAGGTCTTGCCAAGTCACAAAAGGTCAGAGTTGAGTGTATCATGAAGCCACCTGAGAGATGTAAGTTTTCTAAAAATGTCTTTTTCCTCTGTTACCTAACAAATTTGGGAACAAAAGCACCTCGATTCTTGAAATTCCAGAGTTCAGCCCAGCCAGTTGTGTGAGTTGGATAAGTTATCTGCTTATGGGGTTGCAGAAGTGTCTCCCTCAGTGCAGTAGGACTGAGTGGGATTAGAAATACGGAGTGGAAGTAAAATGAGATTTGGGTTTGGAGAAATGTAGATTGCGCTGCAAGGATACAAATATCCATAATCGTAATACTGACTGTGATAAAGATCTGTAGAGTGAGCAGGGTGGCGAGTAATTTCAGTAGCTAACAGATGAGCTGGAACAGCAGGAAAAAGAGATTGGTGGAAAGCTGAAGTGACTTTGCAAGGGTGGTCCAGAAAGATGAGCAATTTTCTATTACAGGCTGACCTCCAATGGTCCCCTGCTCCTCAGACACAGAGGGACAAGCAGACAGAGGAGTGGGAAGTGCAGTGACTGACGTGTTGGATGATCTGCTGAAAACTGAGACAGGGGAGGAAGTGCTTGTAACGTTCCTGAGTGGGATGTAGAGAGAAACAAAACTTGGTGTCAGAAAAAGCTGTTTCAACAAGGCTCAAAGGTAGGGTTTTAATTTGTTCTGGTGAGGATGGCTGGGAATGATATATGTCCATGTAAAGCAATGGAATTATATGCCAAGCAAGATGTGGTGGTGTTGTCAGGTAAGCATTCAGGGTAGCGGTGGAAGCCTTGTCCCCTCAGATATTAAATCTCGTATTAGAGAATTTCCTAAAACAGAAATTGTAGTTTGCAGAGGGGCAGATGGCAGGAGTTTGGTAATAAAGATAGGCTAGGGGATGTCTGTCCTTTTTGAACTGCAAAGACCCTACTCGGGCTGAAATGTTAAGATTTATGTCGTGCTGCTGTGTGTGGGATGTGATTGTGATGCTTTTATTTCCTCCCTACAGCATTCAGTTCTGTCCACAGCGGGGCTTTAAAGCGCCGCTCTGCAGCCAGTGTGTGTCGGTGATAAGCCTGCACACGGGCAGTGGCTCAGAAAGCGTTGGTTTGTGGTGACACCTTCTGACCAAGCACAGCCTTCCTGCTGGGCTTTGCTTTGAGAAACAGCACATGGGTGTGTGGTGCATCACTGTCGCCGTGAACTTCACTTCTGTACTGCTGTGCGTGTGCGGGCATGTGGAAGGAAAGGGGAAAACCCAGCATTTCCTATGAAGACTGAGGTGCTGACATACCTTCATATGGAGCTTGCAGGGGGTTATTTCATTAGAACGATAAAGCGTTTTTGGGAAGAACGTGAGCTTTGTTACTTGCAAAAATCTTACCTTGTTTCCAGTCAGTAAGGAGGGTAGGACTTTGTTTTGTTCCTGAGAGATCACTCTTCTTTTACAAACTAGTGTGTTTGGGGTTTCATTTCTCCAGTGTTTCCTTAGAATGTCAGAAGTGTTTTTCTAGCTGAAGGATGTGATTAATTCATGAAAAGTAATGAACATAAGATCATTAGATTTTGTGCTTGGGGACGCTGGCTTTGGAGACAACCACTGCACGCTAGTCGTCTACAACAAGGTAAGCACTAGAGCTAGGACTGTTACCTCGTGTATATTGACCGAAATTGGAATACTAGAAGTGTGTTTGGGCTATGTACTGGTTACCATATGAAGATGAAGGGAAAAATGTGCGCGAATTACCTGAAGTTAAATAGAGTGAACAGTATGATGAGATTTCTTTGTTGTCTAGGGCAGGAAGAAAGGAAGATTTAAAAGCGTTACCATTTGAGCCTTGGGATACACAGCTGTGCTGAAGCAAGGCTCTGTGCCTCCTGTCTTTTTATTACCTTTCAGACTGAGTGTGTCCCAAGTTATTTAGGACTAGAGAGGGAGATAGGCTGAATGGTGTTACGCAGGGACGTTATTTTGCCATCTCTTAGCACTGGCCCTGCGGGGCATAGCAGTGGTGTCTCTCCTGGGGTCTGCTGCCTGTCACCACTTGCCTTTCAGCGGGTGCTGTGGAGCCCTGGGGCTGGCAAGGTGCCTGGTTCAGCAGCTAGCTGTGCCGAGCAGCTGGAGCGGAGATGGGCAGCATGAGAGCGGCTGGAGTGACATCAGCCAGCAGCTGTGCCGACAGCTCCACTGAGTGTAATGCCTGGAGCAGGAGGTGAGAGGCAGGGAAAGGGCGACAGCTACTTAAGAACAACTTCATGAGTGAGATGGTGGATCGTGTAATTCAGGTGTGCTCTGCACTATGTGCATTAAGCTGACACTACCGTCTGCGTTGGTGTCCGACTGTATTACTGAGAGCAGTGGAGGGTGTGATTTGCTGCCCTGGCACCAGAGGAAAGCCGCTCTCTGTCATGGCAGCAGGTCTTCAGGCTTCCAAATTGGCCAGCAGCAGGAGGAGAGCCCGTCTTGTACATGTTTGTACCGCATGTCTGAGCAGACCTGAGCTTTGCTGTCTGGCCAGCATCCATTTGTGTCTCTCAGCAGGAAGGGCACTGGTTCAAATCTTTCCTCTGATCCACAGAAGAGATTTATTTTCACACCTGCTGCACAGACTTAGGGTATTTGAAGCTGTTAAGACCTGCTGCCCTTCTTTCTGCAGCACAAGTTGTAGAGTACTAGAAATATCTTGTAGCTGTTGAGGGTTGCCAGTTGCTGGACCTGTACAGACTAAACTCTAGGCATAGCTGCTTGAAATGGCTAGAGGCTATACCAGTGAACCTGGACTATCCACCAGCCCCATGTTGCATGTCTTGTAGTTTCCCCTTGACCCTCCTTTGACAGACATGTTCTGAGAAATACTGGCTCTTGGGTGGGTATGCTAAGCGGGGTCAAAATGCTTGACACTCTTGGGAGTTGAGAAGACAGATGTTCATGAGGAAAAATAATCGACAAATACCTGTTTACCCTATTTTTCCATAAAACTTTGTTGTTTATTTGTGAGTCTGCATAGAATGCATATATTAAAAAAGAAGCCACCAACAAACAGTCCCTTTAGACTGCATCTTTCTGGGTTTGTTTGCCTGATGGTGTTCCAGAGTGAAATCCTCCCTTTCATCTCATCAGTGACATGTACAGTCCTTGAAAATCACAGGAGCCTGCAGAGAGTTTGCTCTTGTATTGCAGCCCTCTGTGGTGTCCATTGCTCATGGATGCAGCTTTAACTCGACTGCTTTAGCCCAGCTCCAGAGATAGAAAATAAATGCTGGATCTCTCTTGCTGCATACTCCTCTTAACTCCTGCTGGCATTGCAGGGCTGGACAAGTGGCTCCCTCTGGAGATGGTGAGTGCTGCTCCAGCCTCAGAGGAATTATCGAGAGGTTTGAGGTAAAGGCGCTCTCGCTGAGGCAGAGCGCATAGGACTGGTGAACCGTTTCACGCTGGCTGTGCATTATTTAAAAACAAGATCTATGCTTGCTCACACAGAAGGACCTGTCTTGGGGTATGCACATTTAGTTTCCAGATTTTCAAACTTCAGACGCTTTGGATATCTGATCCCAATATTTTTTTCTTCTCTCTCTTTTTTTTTTTTTCTTTTAATAATTTTTGGCAGGCTAAACAATTTGGTTAGCATCAGGAGAACTTTTTTATTAAGCCATATGGCTTTTTGTTGGGAACAAATGCTCTATTTATTATTTTTTGTTTGTTTTGTGCAGTGTTAAAAATACCATGGCATCTGGGTTTCATGTTTTCTGGTCTGTGTTTCGCAGTTGAAGGCAGGCCAGCCTCTGATTGAAATGCAGTGTTACGGATGCTTGCTGTCTTCTCTAAGTAGACTATTTTGGAGCTGCAAATGGGAGCTGAAAGTTTTCCAGAGTCAGGATAACTGAATCTGCTTTCTCTTCCAGATATTTCCATGCAAATGGTTTGTGGGAGGTAACAGCTTAAAAGGTTGGAAGGAAGATACCTTCTGTACCCTCTCCCTCGCTTCCCAAAACCAAATGCAGCGTTCAAAATACTCATTGACAGGCTGTTTCAGTGTGGACCTTATTCCCGAAGGAAATATTAGCTTGTCAACTCTTAAATGCTATTATTCTGCATTTATATCCCCAATCATTTAAAGAACTGTCACCATTTTTTAACATATATGAAAGTCAAGTGCTAATATATGAAGAAATGTCTGAAACTGTGGCAATCTGAAAAGTCATATTTTTGAATCTGGCATCACCTGTGTCTTGATCTAGCATTTGGCTGTGATGTGGGGAAGTTGTGATCAGCTTGATTCTTGAACAGAGTCCAATAAAGCATACTTATTTTTCTGTTATTGAAAATAACTTAGGATTTTTGAGTTCATTGACTGTCTGAGCACAGTTAGCACTAAGTTTGTGACTGTAGCAGGATGTAATTACATCAGGGCAACACATACCTCCTGTTACTATTTGTGCTGAAATGTCTGATCAAACCACTACAGAATTTCTTAACAGAAGTCACTGCCTCATGTCTGATTCTCTTTGTGTCTTCCAGCTTGCAGGGTATTTTTGGGTTTGTGTGTTAGGCTACAAACATGCAGTCATAACACTGATGTGAGAAAATCTACAGTGCAAACGAGAAGCGAGCCATGTCTGTCTGCTTATGTAGGTTTTGTGCTAAGTACCAAGCCGTGCTCTGCAGACTGCTGCTCTGCAGTTTTGCTGATGTGCTACAGTTTGTAAGTTATTTGGTGGATGGCTGCTACCAGTCTTAAGACAGACTGGTTTACCAGGGAGGAGGGGTCTTCACATCTTGTATTTTTTTACAAGATCCTTTTTATAGTAGTTTTTGCTCTTTCAGATGAAGGAAGAAGAAAGGTGTAATGACCAAGAAGTGAGTAATGTTAAGCAGAGTGTGCAAAGACTCCGATGGAAAATCAGAGACTTGAGACTGTTGCAGCCAAGTTTTGAGCAGAAGGAATGAAGATGCTGAAAAGCTTTGATTCAAGTAGCATTAGTCCTGAATAAAGGGGGTTGAGCCTAAATATCTGGCTAATCTCATTGTTCTGTAAATTACTCAGCCTCTAGTACAGTTGCTCAGAGAGAAACAACAAAGTATTTTTTTTTCTTCTGAATGCACTTTACAAGCTCTTTCTACATCTGAATAATTTCAGGAGTATTCTGAAAATGACAGCTCGTTGGCTGACTGCAGATACAGTATACTAATAGGTGTTTTTTACCTCTAGTTGCTGTCACTTCAGAATTAATACACAGTATACAAGTAACCTGAATGAAGTAAGCTGTTCCTTGAGAAATGTTAATGCTGTTTTCCAGCATGCCATTTATTTATTTAGCAACTTAAGATTGGCACAGTGTCTTTATAAAATCTACTATCAGTGGTAGAGGACAGCAGCGCTGCGGGGCATTTTTATATTCCCATATTAAAAAAGAGCGTTTAGCAACCAACCCCTAGTCTAGTGTCTGATCAGAAGTGATGGAGTCTTTCTGAGAATTAATTCCAGCAGCAGAATAAGTAAGTACTCTTTCAGATTTTGAGAGCAGTTGAAAAATATCAGCTTTCCTCTTTGTGGCCAATTGCAATTTACACAGACTTGACACTGACTGTTACTACACTAGCAACTCCTTGTAATGAGCCCAGCTGTAAGGAGGGCACTTGCTTTGAGGAGGTTTGTTGTCACTGGATACTGCAGTACTGATTTACATTACTGGGAAGTGCTATTTTTACTGCAAGTCTGCTTCAGCCTCTGGCAATACCAGCTACTTCAGCACAGTTTCAGCCTCCTGCCCCGCCAGTTGGCATCTCTGTTGTCACACAACCAAATGATGCAATTTGCTTACTTCTGCCTCCTGAAAGTGCTCTGTGGCACTGCTCACCCCAACCCATTAGCTCATTTGTGCTAAGAGCAGTTGTGCTGTCCTACTAGACCGTGTCCTCCATATCAACAAGGTGAGCATTTCCTGCCTTCCACATCTCCCCAGCTTAGCTTTGGGCTATTTCAGAAAAGATACCAGTTTATTTACTCCTAAGTCCTGCTTTGCTGTGTAGCCAGTGCTGCGCAGAACAGCTTTGCTCATGTGGCTTTACAGATGCCGGGAAGATACAACGTGAAGTTGGTCTTTGTGAGATAGTTTGGGAAATTTTTGCTGCATGCAGGCTCCGTGTGCTGTGCTGCCCAGTCTCGAGCAGTGTCAATGGTGGGCCCTGGCTGCCCTTTGCAGCAAAGCCTCATCTGCGTTAACAGGGCAGCATTTTCTTTTGCACCATGAAGCCAAGGGCCGGACATATGCCAGTGGGCTGCCACCAGCCAGCCGGCAGCACCGGGCACATGGCCTTGCAAAGGAGCAGAGCCACGCAGACGGCTTGTCCACCACTGTTGGCAGCCTGCATTGGAGCTGCTGCTGCATCATGTGGGAGACTCACGCTGTTGCTGTGGTCCCACAGATTTTCCATCACATGGCGTGCAGAGTCCTGCAGGAGAAGAAAACTGAGCCTAGAGAGTTGCCCCCTTTGGTGTATTGGTAGCTTGTTAAAAACGAGCTTCACACGTCTTACAGGAAGGGACTGGAGCTTCGATCAGCAAACGGAGATTACAGTAAGACAGTGGAAGAAGGGCTTGCATGCACTTTCCCTTTTTTTCTGTTCCTTCCCCACAACGAACTGAAAACTCCATTTCTTTTGGGCAATAAAGCTCTCCTTTTCTGCACAGGCACTGCTCTTTTCCCCTCCAGGGCAGCTAAGAGGCAGCTATCTGCCCAACATAGGTTGGTTTCTTTCTTTTTTACCCCAAATGTAATAAATACGAGAATTCACCAAGTGAGTGGGTGAAGTTGAGAAGCTGCAGACAAAAATGGGCTTTTCTTTCCTGTGTGGCATCCTGAGGTGACACGATAGCTGAAGCATGAGAGCAGTGACGGTGTATCCATGCGGTCAGTTACGCATAGGCATGCACGCGCTGCTGCATTACTGTGAATGGCATCTGCATGTGCAGCAAGGACAAGGCAATTGCACCGCCTGGATAAGGCGGAAGGGCCATTGCTATTGTACCTGAGTGTCTGGAAATTAGGACGTGGCAGAAGCCTTGTTTTTGGTGTAAACTTCATTCAGCCCCTCTTGCAGCCTCCTGAAGCATGGCCTGTGATGTGGTAGCGGGGACAGGGGCAGCTCTGTTTCTCCCTGAGATGCCATGTATGAACTTGATGGGTTCCTCAGCAAGCTGAAACTTTCAGACTGTGTGCAAACAGGTGCTGGTTGAGACGGGGCAGAGCCGAGAGCAGTTGGAGGTTTTCCCCTCCCTAGGGTGGGCACTGGAGGAGTGAAACACATACTTAATTGGAGAGGGCGCTGGAGGCATTCAGTGATGAGGTGGCGGTCCTTGGCCAGAGCACACCTCTTCTTCTCATTCCCTATCTTCACCCTTTGGTGGGTTGACTTTGGCTAGATGCCAGATGCCCACCAAGCCGCTCTCTTACTCCCCCTCCTCAGCTGGACAGGGAGAGAGAAGAATATACCAAAAAAGCTTATGGGTCAAGATAAAGGCATGGACATCACTCACCCGTTACCGTCACGGGCAAAACAGACTCAACTCGGGGAAATTAATTTAATTTCTTGCCAATCAAAATCAGAGCATGATAATGAGATATAAAACCAAATCTTAAAACACCTTGCCCCCACCCCTCCCTTCTTCCCAGGCTCGACCTCACTCCTGATTTCTCCACCTCCTCCCCCTGAGCGGTGCAGGGGGACGGGTAATGGGAGTTACGGTCAGTTCATCACACTTTGTCTCTGCTGATCCTTCCTCCTCAGGGGGAGGACTCCTCACACTCTTCCATGGCTCCAGCATGGGGTCCCTCCTATGGGAGACAGTTCTCCATGAGCTTCTCCAATGTGAGTCCTTCCCACAGGCTGCAGTTCTCCATTAACTGCTCCAGTGTGGGTCCTTCCCATGGGGCACAGTCCTTCAGGAACAGGCTGCTCCAGTGTGGATCCCCCATGGGGTCACAAGTCCTGCCAGCAAACCTGCTCTGGCGTGGGCTCCTCTGTCCACGGGTCCACGGGACCTGCCAGGAGCCTGCTTCAGTGTGGGCTCCCCACAGGGTCGTAGCTTCTTTTGGGCATCCACCTGCTCTGGTGTGGGGTCCCTTCCACGGGCTACAGGTTGATATCTCCTCCACCGTGGACCTCCATCGACTGCAGCAGGACAGCCTGCCTCACCATGGTCTTCATCACGGGCTGCAGGGGACTCTCTGCTCTGGCGTCTCGCACGCCTCCTCCCCCTCCTTCTTCACTGGCCTTGGTGTCTGCAGAGTTGCTTCTGACATATTCTCACTCCTCTCCTGGCTGCTCTTCTGCAGCAGTTTTTTTTCCACCTTCTTAAATATGTTATCCCGTAGGCCCTACCGTTGCTGAAGGGCTTGGCCTTGGCCAGCGGTGGGTCCGTCTTGGAGCCAGCTGGCATTGGCTCTGTCAGACATGGGGGAAGCTTCTGGCAGCTCCTCACAGTAGCCACCTTTGTAGCCCCACCCACTACCAAAACCTTGCCACGCAAACCCAGTACAACCCTGAACACCCAGGCTGTGCTCCTCAATCTGTCCACCCCAAATTCAGATTGGAAAAAGGACTTGTGTCCCAAGTTCCCAGTCATCTTCTGTTCCTGTCATTCCCTGTCCTGCTCTAGCCTCTTTTTTCCTAGCCCCTTCTCATCTGATCAAACTCTCTGCTCCTCTGATGGTTCCTTGGCTTTCCTCTGGGTCTCTTCATTGCTTCTTCTCACTTCTTGGGTGCCACTGTCTCCATTTCCTTGCCCAGCTGTTTTCAGTTACCCCACACACCTTTAGGTCTGGCCTGGACATGCTGCTTTTGTCCAGTCCCAGCCTCTTCTATGGAGAGCAGCTGGCACTCCCCCAGTCACTGCTTTGCATTAACCCTGGGCTCGAAGAACCCTGGTGCAGCTACTAAGGTTTTGTAGAACATCAAGTGTTTTCCATATTTTTATTTTGCATTTTCATAGTACCTTGGTGATTTGCAGATTTTCTCTGCTGTTTTGTCCAAGCTACCGGACAGAGGAGGATGTATATTTCTTGATTCAGTGACAGGCTGGTGGTGTTAGCTCTTCAAACTATCCATTATATTTTTTGAAATCATTTTTGCCAAGGACAAGTTGAGATTTTCCTGTGTATAGAGCAATGTCATGTCCTAGTGAGAACCCCAGACGTGATGCTGATTTCCTTGAGTATCTGATGTATGAGCTGAAGAGCGGGGCTCTGGAACATGCAAAGGCTGTTGGAGCGTGCACCAAGTTACCCAGTTGGTACTGCAGGCTCTTGAGTTCACAGGTGGCTTCCTAGCAAAACCCAGAATTGCTGTGGCAAACTCAGCACAGCGTGTGACACAGCTAGAGGTGTGCTTCTAGTGCCTGGCTCCTACAGCGCTGCTGAGCTGCACATGTCTGTAAGGTTTCCCCCACTGATTATTCTTTGGGGGAGTAAACGCTTTTGCAGGCTGTACATCTTCTGACAGTGTGTATTTTCTCCTCCACATCTGCACTGCACCGTGGGGTCACTTTTAAAACCCAGCTAGCTTTCTCTGTGGGGAATATGTGACAAATATCCTTTGCACATTAAATTCTTACTCAGATACTTTGTGGCATCCCTGACTTGCCTTTGTGTCAACAGTGAGCAGTTGGTTTGACCTGCCGCATTAAGCGTGTGCTTTTAGTGAGGGTCCCCAACCATGCCAGGACAGATTCACAATTAAATTGTGATCAGGTGCCCAGCAAACACTGATATGCTTAAAATCAGAGGAAGAGGAATGTTGGCTGCCTGCAAGCAAGGTGCCAATTTTATTACCCTCAGAGTTTATTGCCCTTCCTAATTAAAATCCCAAACAATCCCCACCACTCCCTGTGCCTGTAAACCTCCTGTAAGTGTAGTGTGAGTCGGTGTGACTGGGAAGATGCCGAAGGCAGGTAGTGCAGGCTGCTTGCACCGAGCACAAATAACACTGTGGGTTTAGCAGTTGTTTTTCTTCTCCGATGATTTATTTACATTTCTAGAATGACCTCGGGTGGCAAATGACTGCTCACTCAACCCCATGTCCTTGCTTGCGCTTCCGCACAGGCTCTCTTTAGAAGGTCCATAGGATTGTGGACCTGTTTTACGCTCTCAGTGATGTTGACACAAGTTACGAAAAGGCTTGTGTTTCTGTAGCAGTATACACTGATATGCTGGGGCAGCATACACTGATGATCTTGGCTACCCTTCCCGTATGGGGAGAGAGTGGGCTGCAGCATTTGGCTTGCAATAGCGTTGTGTACTTGACTCCAAATTACAAATTGTGCTAGCTCCCTGCCTGGATGTTTGAGACATGAACATTGAGTCCTACCCAGCTCCATGGGCCTGACTGCATCTGATGAATTGGAGTCAATGCTGGCAAAATGTAATTGCTCATAATTATGACAAATCACACACAATGCTCATACTGTGAACTACAAAGCCTTTGTCCACTGCCGCTTATCCAGCTGCTTGAAAAGGTCTCCTGTTAAATTGCATGAGGCTTGGAAACAGCCTTCAGGACCTGGTTGTTCACATTTTGTTGAGGGCACTGAAAAAATTCAGTCTGAAGAACTTGCTTCTGTTCCCCAGAGTTTCTCTCCTGATGTGGGGGAGCAGGAGATGGACTGCAGGAGAAGGGGATGGCTCAGCAGTACAACAAGATGAAAGCAAGGATGGCTGTTAAAAGGAAGTCTGCGCATTGCTCTTGATCTGTGTCCTTGATAAAAATCCCTAGTGATGTTCATCCTTCCAGGGACAGCTGCAGGCATGTCGTTTCCTCTCTTTCTGTATTGCTGGACAATGCATCTTTCTGGTTTGTTTTTTTTGGTTTTGCATTTTCTGCAATAAGAGGTGGTTTCTTGTGTCTACCAGAAGTGTTTGGTTCAGCAGACGCTAAAAAAGTGCGTGCATGGGAGAGCAGTCTAGGCGTTACTTCACCTTGTGTGAGCACAAAATGGCACGCACAAGAGATGACTGCTGGGATGAGTTGCCTTTGTTTTCCATGCGCTGTATTACTTTGGTTTATGGGCAGTGCTGTCAGCANGTGGCANTCATGTTTGCAGAGCACTGCTGAGTCAAATANCCTAGCTGGATATTTTAAAATGCTGGATACCTTCATAGCCACAGGCATGTGGAGCTGTAACTGCTGTGATAAGAGTGCTGTAGTTTATGGGGTAGAGAATTTGATCCTCCCTTCCAAGTACAGTGCTGCACNTCTTGGCTAGGCANGCTGTCTGCTCTCATTGAGGAGAGTCCCAACCCACTGCTGCGTATAAACCCTCGCTGAAGCAGGTGGGGTCCTCTGGCACAGCAGGTCTAATCACAAGCCACNTTCTCAGTAAATACTCTTCCCTTCTTTTCTGTCTTTCAGTGTCAAGATGGTGCTGATGTGGACCAGTGGGGACACGTTCAAGACTGTTTACTTCATCTTGAATCAGGCCCCTTTCCAGTTCTCCATCTGTGGACTCCTGCAGGTTTTTGTGGACATCGCTATCCTGTTGCAGGTTTACTTGTACAGCTCCTACCCTCAGAAGCCCGTTTCCCACACTGCGCACCCGGCCAGCACCAAGGCCCTGTGAGGCACCTAGCTGGACAGGTCGCATGTCAGCAGCACTGCGGAGTCAGCCACGGCAGCTCCTCTTCCACTTGTAAATACTCCTGTGTTGCTGAGTTGAAAGCAGAAATGAGAACAGGGATTGAAAATCTGGCTGCACTTCCAGCTTGGGAGGTTTTACGTTAAATAACTTGCTCTCTCTGTTTTCAGACTTAGCTGTACAGAACTGTTTCTTGGTCGGGGGTGGGGCACTTTATTTTTGCATATGTACCTATGAGCCTTATCAATTCACAAATGTTTGTATATTTAATCACAAGGGCTGGATGGTTTGTGGTTTTAATGCTATTTAAAAATGTTACACCACAGAAATTATAGGATATTTTGTCTGAAACTTCTACCTATTTATATAATATAAAGTCTGTACGTTGGCACGCAGTTTGTGGCATAGGCTAGCATTCAGTATCTCCATGATGAAGGAAGAAGTGTTGAAGAGGAGGTGCAGGATCTTTCTCTTTTCTTTAAGAAGGGTGTCTGGTGAGCAGAGGCAGTGAAGGCGGGAGGCCCTGCGAAGAGGTGAGCCACCAGGAATAGATGAGGCATACACAGTGTAAAGCATCAGTGTGCGAAAGAATGGATAGCAGGTGTCCGCCCCTGCTGCGGGGTCAGCGTGGCGTCATCAAGGAGATGATGAAGGGGGCCTGAGTGTGGACAATGCTGGAGCCATGTTTAGAGCAGGCACAGCCAGTGAAGCAGCCAGGCAAAAGGAGGAGCTAGCAGGAGACTGCAGGTAACTTAGGTAGTCGTGCTTCGAAACGATGGGGTTTGGGAGCAGCCTGCCCTGCACTCGGCAGGCAGCCAGGCTCCGGCAGCTGTGCACAGGACAGGGCTGGGCTGCGGGATGTCCTTCACAAACCAGTGGGCCTGCAGATGCGTGCTGCCAGTGTTGCCAGGCAAGTATTTCTAGATGGCAGTTGAGCCACAAAGGTAGAAGCAACTCCACTTCCATTGCCTCAGAAGGGGAAGTGAAAAAGTTCGAGACAGAGCCGTGTCCTGTGGAGCAGGACCAACATCTGACAGCTTGGGTTGTGGAGGCTTAGATTCAGGTTCATGTTGTTAATGCCAAACAAGAATCGGTTTACGCGTTGGGGTGTTTCTTGCATTGACCCGACAAGGAAGGAGTCCACCTTTTCCTTTTTCTGTTGCTTAAGATCATCTAGGCTTTTAGAAGAACCAGCAGCCTGTACTTGGAGGGATGAAGAAAGCTGAAAGAGCAGAGAGTTTATTTATAAATGTAGATGCTGTCTGTAATGGCTGTTTGCCAGCATAGGTCACCGTGCCCTTTCTGAGAGCGGCACGTGCCTAGCAGCTGCAGGTGGTGTGGGCCCGCGGGGGGCTGTGGCCAAGCCCGTGGGCTCCTGCCAGCTGCTGCCACGAAACCGCCCTGGCTGGTGCGAGGCGGCCGCAGCAAGGCGCTTCAACCAGGAGCAGCGATCTCTGCGCTGCTTGCTGCTTCGCGAGGCACCCTCCCTGCTGCCGGTGAGTCCTGCCTGACTGCAGCCAAGGTCTGAGAGCTGGGACGGCTTTTTGAGAATCATTTTTTCTCCAAGATCAGCCCAAAAGCTTATGTTTTTTTGCTGATGGCAGCAAGCCAAGGTTTAATAACTTCAGTGTGTAAATCAGATACTTCCCCTACCTTGTTACATTTGGGAACCTCATGACCTGAGTCTGGACTGTCTTCATCGGTGGCAAACTGTCCTCTGGAGGGGAAGCGTCAGCAGGCTGCAGCAGCGGTTGCGTGACGCTCGGCTGGGAATGTCCATCGTAAGACAGGGAAGAGCAGGTTGTCCCTGTGCTGCTTTACAGCCGTGTGCCCCTCGCACTCCTCAGGCAGCCCCGGCTGGCATCGGGGCTCCCTCCGCACGCGTCGCTCAGTTTGGAGGCGGTGGTGGAGACCTGAGGCCCAAACCTGCCCTTTGGCGGGGCCACTGCTGGAGGCGGCAGGACAGGCATGCCAGGGAAGGCCCTCCTGCCCCGGCAGATCCCGTCCCGTCGGGTCTGCGCAAGTGCAGCAGAGCCGATGAGACCTGCTGTGCCCGAGGGCTGGAGCTGGGCACGGAGCGCTCTGCCCAGGCACTGACTCCACGCTCTTTGTTTCGCTATCGTACTCCTCTAGGCCTCAAGTGACCTTACAAAGACGACGTACCCAACATGGCAGACTATGAATGTTGTGTTCCTCTCTTTTCTCCAATATTCTGGTTGTGTTTCAGGAACATCTGGGCTTTTGTCTTTTTAATCGTAAATCTACTGAACAACTGGCTTCTCCGGTATGCTGGTTTAATGAGGATTGTATTTCTACTGTATGCAAACAAACACTTTCTTGTGTGTTTTAATGGTCTGGAGGGGTTTTTTTTTAATAACTTGCAATGATAAGATTTTTGTATATGGTGGTCTTTTTCTAATATTCTATGAAACGGGGATATAAAAAATAAATGGCTCTTAAGAAATATACTTCTTTATGTTATAGCTTCACCTGGGAGTGCACACTTTTGGCCACCTTTTGGCTTTGAACTACAGGTATTAGTGAGGATAAAACAACTGTTGTTTTTTCCTTTTGGAACTCTTCCTTGGGCAGATTCTTGAGTCTGTCATCAGTACGCAAACCTGTGAGCTCTGCAGACTGTCTCTTTCACACCAGATGCTGGAGGAGAAGCCAGTGAAACCATGTCTAAAGTCATCTTCCATATGTGGCATTTAGCAAGGTAGGACTCTTGGCCAGGAACGCTTGAACTTCATCTTGCAAGATACTTTAGGGACAAAATGTTACAGAACTTTGTTTTTGTTGTTTAATTGTCAGGAAGTATCTGTATCAATGATCACCTCAGAGAATAAGAAATCAATTACTTTAAATACATCTCTTTGAATGTACGGCAAATTTCATGGAGTCAGTTGCAATGTTTTTTTAAATAAAAATTACCTATTATATATATAAATTGCAGTGTTGCTTTGTTTTGTTCAGATATGTGTGCATCTTAACTCTTATTATGACTTATCTTGTCTAGAGCATTGTTTGTAGGAGTAATTAGTGTGCTTTTTACCCCTGATGGGTGGGTAAGCACAAGGCGTAACTTGTCCTGAGGTCATGATACATGACATGGATTCTGGATTTCTGTCCCCTGCTCTTCCATACATCCTGGGGTAAACTTACCCTCGTGACCACTTAACTCTTTTATGCTTGCAATGCTCACTGTAAAAACAAATTACTAACGTTATTATGTAGCTTTAAAAAAGCCCCTGTATAATGCAGACTGCATAATGAGGTCAAAGACGGGACACCACTGAGGGATGTGCTCTTTGCAGCCTTTGCATGGAAGGATGAGGAAACCGAGTGTGTCACCTCCTGGCCAGCTGCCGTGCCAAGGGGAGCCCTGACCTCCGTCCCTGTTGATTCGGGAGATGAAGACAAGCCAGGATGGTCGGGACCAGCCTTGCGGCCGCTGTGTGACTCCTGGGCCCCGCCAGGCTGCTGTTGCGGGCCCGGCATGGGGCAGAAGGTTTGCTCTTGCTGTGCACAATGGCTGTGGAAGCTGGAGAAGGGGAGTTGCTGAGGAGAGGGGGCTTAGGGGCACAGGAGGGAGGGTCGGGAGGGGTAGGGGGAGAGAGGTGGGAGAGACTGAGCTTGCTCGATTAAGGGGCTGAAGGGAGAGGCTCCTGGAGGGGAGGGAATGAAGGAAAACCAAGACCTGGAAGGGCAAAGCAAGGTATGCCAGTGGAGTGGGGGTAAAGGAGGAGGAAAACAATGCTGGGGAGTAAAACCTGCCTGCACTGTCACAGTCTGTGGGCAGTGGAGACCATGCAGGGCAGTGACCCAAGCAGTTCCACAACCGCCAAGCCTGCTCGTTACTCACAGCAGCCGCACCATCTGTCCCAAATAGTACTGGTGTTACTGGCTGCTGCTCTGGCACTCACTCAGTGGAAGTGAAGGTGGGGCTGGCCCTGCATTAAACAATAGGGAAAGCCCCTTCAGTGGACGGGAGCCCTCCCAGCCACGCCTGGACACGGCAGCGGCTGGGCCCCTGTCCTGGTGGCTGGCGAGGGCTGGCCCTGGCCTCGGGGCAGAGCTCTCCCTTGGCTGGGCAGGGCAGGCAGTGCCCTGTGCCACACAGACAGCGGTTTCACGGTTGCGGGTTTGGCTGCAGGTATCTACATATGTAGTTACATTGCAATTAAAAACATTTTAAGACAAAAAAAGCAAGGCTGAGATTCGGCACTGGGTAGTAAAGCACAAGACAAAGCTCAAATTTGGCCCTGGGTAGTAGAGCAGAAGTTGGCCACAGATGCTGTTTGTTAAATTTGGTTGTGATCCTGAGCTTAGGCTTGAGTGACAAGAAGGCTTCAAGGACCTGACTGACAGCTGTGGCTTTGTTGGTGGCCTTCTGTAACAGAAAGAAGACATTAATGTGTAAGTCAACAATATGGCAATAAACACGCTGCCTGCATACCTGTGCCAACAGCAGGAGAGACATGGTCTAGAACGAGATGTGAGGCACGCCCTGGCGCAGGGGCAGATCTCCCTGCGAACAGCCTGTGTAAAGCAGGCAGGTCCCAAGCAGGCATCGCCATCCAGAGATGCCCTGGCAGCAAACGCGGACTTGGGGCTTCAGACCCCCATCTTGCCCCTTCTGTGTTGCAGTTTATGCAGATTCGGCCCTTGCAGGTGCTGGCGTAGCTGTGCTGGGAGACTGAGGGGCTTTGCTCAGCCTCAGGTGGGCCAGCAGAACCGTGCTGGATTTATCTCCTGTCTGCCCCTCCCTCCCTCCCTCTCCTGCCCAAGGCTCCGTGCTCTCCGAAGGCTGCAGCTGGGCCCTGTGAGAGCCCAGGGTACTTTGCCCCTGTGAGGCATCTGCTGTGAGGCTGCCATAGACCTGTTCTGGCCTTACCAGCATCAGACCGCAGCCTCTGTCCGGCTTACTGCTGAGGAGATGACACCAGCGTCGTGTTTTTCTCACGATCAGGGCTTTTCCTTAATTGAGGTTGCTACGAGCTAAGAGATGGCTGTGCACGTGCTGTATGAGCAGGAGTTGTGTTTGTGCCATTCCCTTTGACTCTGTCCCTTTACCAGTTGCTGCACCCTTAGCTCTCACAGTTACGGTTTTCAGGTGATCATTATTTTTTTTCCTTGGGGCAAAATGGATGTGCTATGATCGTGATGCACTGGATTATGTTTCAAAGAAATAGGTACAACTACCTGCTGGCCCCGGCATGCACGCAGACAGCACTGTAGTGTTTATTATACTTAGCGATAAACGGCTTTAAATCATGTGTGTGCTGTGTCGAAGAAAAAACTGACAACAGCCACACACAACAAAACCAATGCTTCTCCAGCAGCTGATGCAAAGTAATAAGCATCACCCACAACAACAGCTTCGCTGGGTGAAACTCGCTCTCCTCTGGGTTTCGTGTCTGGCAATGTGTGCATCACGGCTTTACACAGCTTCCAAAAATAATTTGTTTGAAAGGTTCCTGGTTTATATTTGTTTCCTCATCTGTCATCTCAGTAGATAAAATGAAACTTTATTAAAAGCCAAGCCTTGACTAACAGACATAATGAGTGGGTTTTGGCACTTTATTAAAACTCTGTGTGTGCTGGAATTAATTATGTGCCTTTTGAAAAATATAAAGAACTCACTGTTGTAGCACAATAGCAACTTGATGGAGCACAGCAATGATATGGTGTGTGTCATCGGGCTGTTGTTCCACACGGCCGCTGAGGTGCAGTTAGCTGTCCCGCTGCTGGTTTGTTCATCCTGCGGGGCCAAAAGCAGCATTCATTCACGGTTATTTGCCAGCACTGCAAGCGTGAAACTCTTCATTCTGCAAGGATGTCTACTCCAGCATGGCTCTTCTAGGAGCAAGCTAATGCTGCTGATCATCGGTGGGCCTCACCACCCTGAGGAGATGCATTCTGCACCCTCCGTGCACGCCAGCCACCATCACTGCGCTCACACCAGGGACGTGGCGCTTGGCAGCACCCGGCGTGCACGAGCCGCAGTCCCGTGGAGGGTGAACGTGTGGGTTCACCAGGCAAACCTGTCAGGTCCCACCTGCATGCGCCGTGGGGTGCACTGCAGCCCCCCAGCACCGCGCCTCGCTTTGCCCCCGCACACTGCTCACTTTGCTGGTCTGCCTGGGGCTGGCTGCAAGGCTTACCCCCTGATGCCAAACCTTAATGAGCCTTCATGCAAGAAATGCCTGCATCAGGATGAAAAAAAATAACAAAATTAAAACCTCTCATGAGTCACAGCAACCCGGCGCTGGTGTTGCTCTGCCAGGAGCCTGAGTCAGCCCAGGCGCCGTCCACCAGCCCTCGGCCCCCCTCGCCTGGCACAAGGGGTGGACGTGCTCCTGGGAGCAGGCTGTGAATGACAGGCAGAGCCCTGGCGCGGGTGGCTACGTTGGCTTTGCTCGTAGGTCAGTCCAGCTGGGGGTCTGGAGACCCAGATGCAGGCTGCAGGGTCGGGGGTGGTCTCAGCTTTGTTGCCCCCACCCCTTGCAGCCCTCCCCAGTGAGCTGTGTGCGTGACAGGCCTGCTGCTCTGCACTCTGTAACCCGGCCGGTGACCCCGCTGTGCTGCTCAGGGCTGCCCGGCCTGGCCATGGCCGCACCGGAGCGGCGGCAGGGCTGCTGAGGGACCCTGGCTGCAGCACCGGCTCGAATGGCTTCGCCTCAGCACAAACACTGCCTCCCCCCCACCCCCAGATCATCAGAGGCCAGCAGTCAGCAACAAAGCTTCTGGATTTTATTAAAATAAAGTGTAACCTTTTACTTTTGCCTTGCTCCATTCCTATAAGGAATGGCTTAATACAGGAGTTTGCCATTGCAGGATTGGTGTTACAACAGACGCTGAGGCAAAAAACACCCAAACCAGACAAATCCCCTCTTCAATGCACCAGCTTTTGTCCCCTTCGCGGCCGGAGGAGAACATGGAGGGCAAGGCTGCATGGCTTTAACACAGCTGGGGGCGTAGGTAGAAGAGGCAATTGCGCTCCATCTCCCTCCACCCCCTGATCGTGTCCCACCTGCGGGAGCCCTGCTACACACCTCCTCCGGGGAGGGGGCCGGAGGGCGCACGGGGCTGGAGTCAGGAGGCAAACAGGCAGATGCCACATTCTGAGTCATTTTTTACTTCAAATCCACTTAAATCTTTCAAGAGTTAGGAAGAAAAGGCAGAACAATAATTCTTAGATGACAGGATTGTCTTTTTCTTAGTAATTAAAAAAAACCCCAGACTACTCCTAACATATAGCACAGCGGCTATGCTGCAGCTCGGGCCAGGACCCACTGAAGGCATCTCACTGGCTTCGCCGGGTTTGGACTACTCCTGTTTGCCTCCGACTGCAGCCAGCGCAGCCACCACCGCTGAGGAAGAGTATGCAGGGCTGAGAGTCACTGCTGGCTGAACATCACCCTCCCCGTCTCGGGCTGCGTGTAGTTCAGGGTTAGTCGTCTGTTACACACATTCTTCAAGACACGAGAGATGGAAATAGTTAACAGAAAGTGGAGAAATGGTGTGTTTTGTAAAGATATTTGTTATATTCAACTTTTAGCAAAGCAAAAAAACTGAAGTTAACATTCAGTACCACAGTCAGGAAGGTTGTCTGTGTGTATTTCTGTCACGGGGCTAAGATACAAAGCGTAGGGTGGTGAATACGCACAGTTACTAAATAATGCACACTGCACGAGCAGACCAGTCAGAGCCGGCAGCCCCGGCTGCGCTGCCGGATCTGTCGAACAGAACCAAGCCCCTGCGAAAGCTGAAGGGCTGTTTCTGCCCTTCTCTCGCCTGAGGCTTGTGTTCCTCAGCGGAGCTGCCAAAACCAACCCCTTGCGTGCGGGGCGTCGCAGTGCGGCGAGCCCCCTTGTTCAGCCCCTCGCACGCGGGGTGCCACCGAGCAGGGAGGAGGAGGCTGCTCCGCTGACCGGCACCCTGGCACAGGCTGTGCTTCACGCCACGAGCTCCTGGCTGGCTACCTCCAACGGGTGCTCCCTGGGGGCTGCCAAAAATACTTCTTCAGTAGGAAAGAAAAGCCCTATGAAAAGCGATGGAGCAGCGCTGTACTTGGTAGCATTTCTAGGGGCACTTTTCAGAGGGCCCTTGAGATCAGAAGTTGGTCCTTAGAGACAACCTTGTTGTGTGTCTGCCCCTCATTTAATGCAGTTCAGGAGGTTCTTCCGGCAGAACTGACCCGCCCCCCCTCCCACCTTGTCCACTGCTGCTTGTGCTGCTGATACGTGTCTTCAGCTGCTCAGAGTCAACAGCTTCTCCTGGCTTCCTGGTCCACCGCGGGCTGGCCCTCCTGCCCAGCAGCGGCTGGTGGGAATGTGGCACCGAGCCCCTGTGTACTGTCACCACTGGGGATTTTGGTGCTCTCTTCTAGCTGGCGCATCTGCCTGCTTGCTGCTCGTTGCTGCTGCTCCTTCAGCTCGCTGTAGGAACGGGAAAAGGTATGAAAGATGGACGTGACCGGGAAAGCCATCAGCAAAATCCCACTCAAGATACTGCTCAGGGCTACCACCTGTCCGGGGATGCTACGAGGCACCATGTCCCCGTAGCCAACAGTTGTCATGGAGATCACAGCCCACCAGTAGCTGGTGGGGACGCTTGTGAATTCATGCTTGGCTCCCAGTTCGCTCTCAGCCAAGTACACCAGCGGCGAGAAGAGGGCCATGGCCACACAAAGGAAGAGCAGGAGGAGCCCAAACTCCCTGGTGCAGCGGCGCACGGTGAGCCCCAGCGTCTGCAGCCCCAGCGAGTGCCGCGCCAACCGCATCACGTAGAGGATACGCAGGGCCCGCAGGAACCGCAGCACCAGGCCCACTCGTTCCAGGTACTTGTTCCCAGCTCCCCCGGCGGGCTTGCTGCTGTTTTTCGTGGAGACCATATCCACAATGAGAGAGATATAGAAAGGCAAGATGGCCAGGACGTCGATGATGTTGAGCGGGGTTTTCAGGAAAGCGCACTTGTTCTCTGCCTGGATGGACCGCAGCAGGAACTCGAACGAAAACCACGCCACGCACACTGTCTCCAGCACAAAGATGTCATAGCACTTCTGTGAGCACTCGCCCTGGGGAGCAGAGGAGCGGAAGACACAGGAGAAAAAAGGGGAAGAAAAGATTTAGCCAGGGAGTGAACCAAAGAAACAGAGAGCGGCAGATCTTCAAGGAAAGCACCATGCCAAATCGATAGAAATTGCGAGGTACCAAAGTAAAATCATCGCTGCTAAGACCAGCAGGAACCGACGGATAACCCAAACGAGAGCTACTAGCTACACGTTTGGCTGCAGGACAGGTCAACGACGCTCAGGAGTATCCAGAGGCTGCCAAGAATTTGGTGTGACGGTATCGGCTGTCAGCCAGACAGCCTGCTGCTGAAAGGCCAGGGGCTCACACCTTGTTTCTAACCAAGCCTTCAACACCCTTTAGGAAGGATTAGTACTACATTCACGGATTTTAATAAAGGGGTGATCCCTCCCTCCCTTCCTGATCAATAATAAATTGCTTATAAATGGCTCATAAACACCCACAGCATTTTATGTGCTTGGAGTCATTATAATCTATCACTCGCAGAATACAGAATAATTTTTCATATTCCAGTGAACATTTATTAACGCACTAGCCCTATAGTCAAAAGCTTATATAAAGTACTGACAGATCTAGGCATTTATAAAAGAAAACGTACCACAAGAACAGAGGGAGGGTCGGGAGAGATAAACAACAGTAACAGCTAATGACCACGATGCCCTCCCCAAACATTCCGAGGCACTGGAAGAAGGGCTCTTCCCTGTAGGCTCTGCGAGTCGAAAACAAAGAGAACTGTGGTCCTTCAGTTACGATGCCTGTAAACACGCCAGCCTTGGCGTGTTGGAACAGCAAAAAACAATACTGCTGGTGATGGCTGCTCTTTGACTGTTAATTCAACAGCACAAATACTACCGCAGTTCTCTGCTACATCGCTTTTAGTAACTCCAGCTGAGTAATAATCAGCTTCTCTAAATAAAAGATTTTGATGCGGACAATTATAGGGCTAGTGCTGTTTCCTCTGTGAATGCTCATATAAAAGTGCTAATGCTCTGGGTGCTCTGTGCGGAAGGCAAGTGTATATTTATTTAAGGGAAGTGTATATTTATTCAGTGAGCCAGTTTGACCCTGAACACCTCATGAAAATTCTTGCAAGCGTGCAGGAGTCCGTCCATGCTAGTAGGGCGTGTGACTCCCACTGGATGCAATAGGTGTTAGGTACCAATGTAAAACCTCGTTTTGCTCGCCTGTGGTAAATTACAACAATAAAATATCACTCAAGAGTGGTGAGGCTGTGTCTAGCTGGTGCTCATTTCACCACTGGAGAAGCTAAGAACCTGACACATCTATAGACAGTTCTGCCCACACGCTCACCGCCGGTGTCTTTCACTGGGCAGAGCCCAGGAAATTTTTACTGCCCAGCACCACATCCTAACTTCATCCCTCTCTAAGTGTTTATGCACAGTTTTTTCCCTGTTGTGAAAGAAAACAACCAAGGCGTGATGAGACTTTTGCCCTCTTTGCTAACTACAGCGTTCCCCAGAATGTCGGGGAGTGACTGGGTATGCGTTTCAAGGCTGCTGCCCTGCTGGCAGCAAGAGCAGTGTCATCCCATTGAACATAAAGCCTTGTGTCGCCTCACTACAGTAACCAAAATGCCGAGGCACCCTCCCCACTTCATGCTTAAGAACAGATTGGGACAAGGACTAAAGTGCTATCAATAGGAAAAAAAAAGTGAAAAAGAATCCTCAGAGCCAGCGTTTCTGGTCTTTGTATTCAACACGATGAAAGGTTGTAGTGCCCCGTATTTATAGGTTGGGGTTTTTTTGTATTGCATTTTCAGTTGGCGTATGATGTACCTCCCACTGTTTCCCAGGGGGTCATGCTGATATGGAGAGAAAAACTACTTGTCCCATTGAAACTGCTGTCCAGATTTTAAGCATATTGCAGGGAGGAAGGCTAATCTTCTTTTACTAGTGTAGTAGGTCATATCACAGCGAAGGTGCGAAGACTAGGAGGAGCTTAATTTGCCTCACGAAACTAATTTGGTCATAAATAAGTGTATTCGTCACAATCATGAAACATGGGACAAAACATTTTGTTTTTAGCGACTTTGCTCCTGTCACAGCATCATTCAGCTGTCAGGGTCTCCCATCAGATACAGAACCAAGATGTTTTCACACCACTACACAAATCTGCCCCTGTGGACCAGAGCCAGAGCCCACAAAGTCAGTGGCAGGACTGCCTGTGCCACTGTAACCCTCACCTCATCACCAGAAAACCAGCCTTCAGGCTGACACCACCCCAGGGCAGAGCCCTGCTGCCTGGGAGTCTCTCATCAGCGTATGCTTGACCTCACACCTAAGGGCAATGGTTGCAGGTGATTTGCAGCTCCTGGCACTGTCCTTGCATATGCGCAGAAGGATCAAGCTGAGACGTTAGGAAGACAATCCACAGAAGAGCAGCTAGGGCTTGAGCAAAGCAGCAGCAACGGCAAGAAGGAAAAAAACCCAATGTGCAAATTTGCTTTCTCTGAAGAAAGGTCCACTACTTAGACCACTATCTACGGAAATTAAGATGTAGCTTGCCTTAAGAGACTTACCCGGCATGAAGTGTTCTGGAATCTGATGTGCATGTACATAATTTTTGTGCCACTAGAAGTTTAAGGAAAGTCAGTGAAGCCTATGGAGAATTTAGACTTGGAATAGAGCTGCAGAGATATTAAGGCATTTAATAGCTAATTTGGCACCTAATTCCCCCAGCGCTCTCTATTTGGTGCACGAGGAAAGGAAACTCTCCAAAGTCCTTCTGTGGATGAGTTTAGGTGTGGGAGCAGACAGAAGTGAAAAGTGTTCCTCATGAACAGACTACCAGTGGGGAGGACTTTCAGAAGAATCTGTCTGCCCTCCCACACTCTGACATGTTTATCCCATGTAGGTTCACAAACCTACAGCTTTGCTATTTGTGTCACCAATCTTCCTGCACAACTACATCAAAATCGGAGCGTGGGAGCAGCTCGGTAACCTTCACTCAGCTGAGCACGAGAGGCTTGGTGGTATCCAAAGCTCGGGTCATCCGACACAGCAGAACCAAGCTGGCATCTTTGCCCATCACGCTAATGAAGAGCTGAAATGTTCTCCATCCAGCGCTGCGGCTGGGCTCTGGCTTTTCTCTGCTCTTCCCACTATCCGCAGCTGACAGCTAACATTGTGAATGCCGAAATGTTTACTTTCAGTGGAGTGGAGCTCTAATTCTCTGCTACACTAATGGGATGAAACAATCCCCTCTTTTAGCTAATGCATAATTATCTTCAGCAAAGTGCTAGTCTTCCTTAGTACTGTTATTAACCTAGGGAAATCTGAACTAGCCAGGCTTTGTCCAAAGGCTGTCCTGAGAACAAAACCAGGAATATTTTAGAATACAGACCAGTGTTTCCATTAACCTGCCAGAGGCCTCTTTTTACTAATTAAATGTCTTCCTGTCCCCTGGACCATGTTTCAATATCATTTAGGTATGACCTGTTATTATCCTCACATGAAACCTAAACCAGTAGCAGCAAAAACGTGTTTCATGCTCTCTGCGCTTTGCTTCTTTCAGCTGCAGCTGCTTTTCCTTGCAGCATTTCCCCTCAATTACAGCATTGTAAAAAAGAAGAAAAGCAATTTTTTCTCATTCTAAAACTTTTAACTACGTATTCACATCCAACCGGATGCTGTAACTGTGCTTGGGGTTTTGAGGTTTTTTTCCATTCAAGAAAACAAACCAAAAATGTGCAGAAAGACACACACACACAGATGGACAACAGCAATCCAGAACTAATCAGCCACTGGAATACAAGAAGAATTAGTCCTAACAGAATTAGACAGCATCCTGCCCAAAATAGGTCTGTATCAAATCTGTATGTTCTCAAAAAAGACCAAGCTATACCAACTCATGGCCACAAACATGTACATAAACAGCTATGTACTGCTTTTTACTTTTTTGTAAGCAAAATAGGTAGCTCTCATCCTAACCAACCAGATTTCTTCATCTTGTAATCTAATGGATACATTTTTACTATTACATTTTCCTATCTAGCTTTATGAAGCTGGGCCACAAGAAAACTTTTTTTTTTTTAATTTTTCATAACAGTTTGATTTCTTCTTGTCTTTTAGAGGTCTAAACAAAAAACAGCATGAATGGCAATCACAAAGGACAACCCCATTACACTTTTCTAGTATTAAAATATTTTTTTTTAATGTGCCATTAACCATGCCATTAAATAAACAATATCTTGGGCTTTTGACTACAAAAAGCAGTGGTATAATAAAAATATACGGAAACGGTTGTTCTTTACAAGATGTATATGTTTGTTTATGTGTGTACATGGGTTTCTTTCCAAGAGCAAGTAAATTTTTTTTTGCCTGTGCAGAAATTACCGGAGTATGGGAAATATCTGCAGTTGCACAGGATTTTGAGGCCATATACTAATGTCAGCTCAGGGCAGAAGAAATGAAGGAAGGTCTCAGTGAGTAATTCTACGCAGTCAAATTGAAGTGAGTCTCCTTCACTAGGATTTATGGAAATTTGCTGTCAAAAAGCCAACCGCAGTATCTTTCTTCTGGAGAAATGCTTTCTTTGCCAAAGGTTCCTTTGGCAAAAGGAAAATCACAAACAGAAAAGCTGGTGTCACTGGAGTTCAAATCCAGCTGTACTCATTGCTCTGTACGGTCTGTCTAAAAATCACAGGCATCTTTCAGAAATGCTTTGGTTTGGCTGGCAGGGCCCCTTTCACTGGTACTTCCCTGTCCTGCGCCTCAGAAAAATTCTCCACTGTGTGTTGTGTGACTTCTTGACCCTGCCTTTGTCCCCTGGTCTCCTGAGAAGACATTCTGACTCTCCTCTAGATTCCTGCAGGCTTTGACGCCATCTCCCCTCTCTGGCATTAGAAGATGTCAAAAGCCAGCTCACCTCTAACTGCCCCAGTTCTTGTGCTGCTTCGCACACACAGTTTTGCATGGTCAGCAGCTCCACACGACTTTCAAGGGAGACGTTTCAGCGCTGCCCACTGCCCCCCCCCCGTAGTGATGATTTCCCTCCCTGTCAAATGTATATGTTCAGAAAAAAAACACAACCCAAACATGAGCAGCATTGCATACAAAAATACTTACATAAGCTTTAAAACCATGACATTTCTAAAATGATATTTTTGTTCTCCTCCACTCGCCCCTTGTTACTTGAGCCTTTCGGGTCAAGCATTTGTGCACACTGGATCAAACTCTTTTTTAACGACAACGTGGAACTTGAAATTCTGACACAACCGAGGTCTCGGCACCAGAGACCGGTGTTGAGGGACCTGCAGACAACGTCCCTGCGGCCGCTACACAGGGCCTGCCCGCAGCCAGGACGCAGTGCTGCAGAGAGCCAGACAGCCGCCAGCCCGGTGGCTCAGGGTCTTCCCCTCGGATCTGGGCGTCAGG
>Ga0065711_1001550_pt1 | contig 42246 bp, 42 predicted proteins | sample Hoacrofraction12_FD_59098 | JGI IMG/M metagenome (GOLD analysis project Ga0065711, IMG submission 59098) | Hoatzin crop microbial communities from Cojedes, Venezuela - Epithelial fraction 12 v2 (version 2) | ecosystem: Host-associated > Birds > Digestive system > Esophagus > Crop | place...
TGTAGGTGACCCTGCTTCGGCGGGGGGGTTGGACTAGATGACCCACAGAGGTCCCTTCCAACCCCTACTATTCTGTGATTCTGTGATTCTGTGATTCTGTGATTCTGTGTACACAGACCACCTTGCACACACCAACACATACACAGCATGGATCTCTGGAGTAACAGTCCTTAGACACAGAGTCTGCTCAGAGACTAGCCCTTGAACGCTCATGGGCCTGCAGATACCTCCCACGCAGAGACATACACACGGAAATGGATCCCTCAGTTGATTCCCAGACCACACAGAATCCTCAGCAGCTGGCTTGACATCCTGGCCCCTCCCGTGGCCAGCTCGAAGACAGAGACCTTTCTTGTACCCTGCCCAGACCATCACCATTTCAGTGCTCTTCTCTTGCATCCCATAACGGGTCCCATATCCCAGCCAGTGACCTCGCCGGTCTGTGAGGTGACCCAGAGAAGCTGCTCCATTGTCCCACGTGTGGGTGCATCCCCCAGCCCATGAGGCTGAGACTTTCCTTAGACAGTCCTGGAAGAAAGTGAGGCAGGGGGTCATGTCTAAGACTAGGGCTCCCTACCCAGCCTTTGTGTCTCAGGGCTCCTCTGTGCCTGCAAAGATGAGCCTTTGATCACATAATCTGTCACTGACCTTTACAACTGATCTCTACAACTGATCTCTCTGTTACTTCTGGGTAAATTCTGAACACTGTCAAAGATGGGGAAACCCTGACACTACCTTGATCCTGTGCTTTAACGACCTTTTCTCTCCTTATTCTAGTTCTTTTCATACATTTCTGTTTAAAAAGATGTAGACCATCGTGATCATTTCATTTACAATTCTGCTGTGAACACATGATCAGAGAAAAATTGAAGGAAAGAATGAAGAAAAAAAACCCATAAAACAAAAAAACACCAACCCAGATAAAAGCGTTCTAAATATCCTGATGGTAGCAGAAGTTTATTCAGTTTTTTTAGTGCATAATAAAAGAGTATGCATGTCTGTTTGTCTTTATCAGTGAGGTTTACAAATAAGCAGCAGCAGCAGAAAGAACTATTGCTACTCCACCGTTCCTTTTGTTCTCCAGTTTTGTGTTATTCCTGTTTTGTCTTCAAGAAAATAGCATCAGACTTCAATAACAACAGTATTAAAACCTTCACACAATCTCAGCTAATTTATAACTAATAAATAAAGCAATTTATGTGCTCTGTACTACCACCAGATACACTGAGGGGATAAAAAGGACGAAAAAAAAAAAACCCGCAGTTCTAATAAGTAAAAGGAATGGGTTATTGAGAAGCTAACTTCTTTCCAGAAAGGGTAAATATGACTATGTGGAATCACTTTTAAAAACTGTTAAATAGCTTCTCTCTTGTTGTTTTTTTCTTTACAAAATCATCTCCAGCTAAACAAAAAGCAAATAAAGAGCACTGTTAAAATGAAATGCTTACTCAATACTCTACATGTTTCAAAGTTTTCATCGGTTTTTTCCTCCCTCTTTCTCCCTTCTGACACACGCATTCTGCTTTTGTTTTTCTGTAACCTTAACGAAAGAAGTAACAAATATTTAGAGGTTCCCCATAACTCAGCAAGACTCAGTGCCTGTATTTGAATCCCTCCTATCATTTGTAACTGGCTCCTTCTTAACAGTGACATGGTCAAGGTGCTGGCGTTGCCTGACCTGTCTGTACACCCCAGCAAGACTGAAACAATCACAATTACACTTGGGTGGGAGGTGGGGGTGAAGAAGGGGGAAACAAAAATGGCTCCAGTGAAGCAAAATATACCAAGTGAATCCTAATGATTTCAGGTTTGGAGTATACCATTGTTTTAAACAGAAAAACATGAGCTATGTACGTTTTCAAGACTAGCAATGTGACAGACTTTTAAAAGCAGTCAAAACCAGTTAGTCAGTGTGTCACAGACTGCCATCGAAGTAGGAGATTTACGTGATGCTGAGACCCAGCGGAAGACTGACATCTTTGAAATAAGACCGGAGATCAAAATGTTACTGGACAATTTCCTTATGTGTCTTGAATGAAACAATTTTTAATGCCTTGTGCCAATCCTATTACAGGAAGAATATTACCAGGAACACTACTACACTATGAACAACATTGTGTATAGCTTCTTCATTAAGTAATGACTCCAACTATTGTCTGAAATAATACACTCGTGTAAGTATATTTTATCTGATATCTGATACCCTTCCCTTTGCATTGACCCATCCACTAGGACATACCTTAGGATGTAGGCTGTCTCTTTCAAATATCCATTTCCAGTGCCAGTTGTGACAAATCTGCTGTTTCTTGAGTCAAATTCATAATTTTCATTTCCAGAGCTCTCTAAATTGAATTCTGCAGCCTGGATTTAGGGTGTGTTTCTGGCCGGATGTTAAATTCTTATTTTTAGCTATTACTGCAGAAAAATGAATTTGGGACTTAGAGTTTGGTCCATCTTGCATGATGTGCATAGCCAAACTAAATATTTCAGCTCCTTTTATAGTCAGCACAGAGAAACAGTTCCTTCCTGGTGCAATACAGCTTAGACTAAAGTAGATGGTTAAAAATAGGACAGAAAAATCACTCCCTGAAAAACTTCATGTCTTTACTGGCTAGAATGAGAAGCTAGGGTGATTAGCTTAACTGTAGATGTCTTGTTGAAACCCACCTCCATCTTCTGGCCAAAAAAAGCCACCTTTCAGCTTTTCTGAACACTGCCAAAACTGCAATTCCCTTCTTCTGTAGTAGCCCTTAGCTCAAAGTATAGGACTGCAGGCAGGCATAGCTGAGCTGGCTCAGCCTCTGACACCATTACAACCACAGTTACTGATCTGCCTCTCCTGACATTTGGAGTGAATTAGTACAGATAGGGTTCATTTCTCTTTTCTTGTCTCATTGGTAAGGAAGGGAATTTTGGAATGATGTGAATCCCTGCTGGAATGTAGCATAAATATCAGAAAGTGGCAGAAAGTTGACCTATGCCCTCATCCTTATGTGAAGAGACAAGTACACAAAACCTGCCACAATTAATCATCTGCTTCCTAACCAGCTTTGGTCAACCTGAGAAGCCTAGGGCTGTTGTTGCCCTAATTCTGTGCTAGGAGTAGATCTATATTCCTATTTGCATGCAAACTGGTCTTTCAAATCACTGTACTTTTTCAGTAGATGAGAACAGGGAACTCATCTAATGGTTTATTGATCCAGTCCGAAATACGAGGGCAAATGATCTTTCATGGCAAAGCCTATGACTATCTTTCATTTCTCCCTAGATTAGCACTTTTCTTTTTCCTTGGATTTAAAAATCACATCTCAAATTTACAAATACACTCTGTACTAACTTTAATGTTTAAAAAGCCAGAATTCTTATTTTTCTTTTTTTTTTTTTTTTAAATAACATTCCCACAGACTGCCATGGCCAGAATGCTTGTATGGGTGTCATCATTTTCTGCCCTTCATGATTATCTATCAATGTGATAGCAAACTGAATTGAGTCAAGTATAATATGAAGTTAGATGGCCATGCAGGTCCTTGTTCTTGACAACCATTATTTAGTTCACACTTCACTGAGACACTCAGTTCTCAAGACAGTCTGCTGCTGCTGCTTCATCTTGCTTGCCTCTCCTGCCCAAGAGAATTCTGCAGTTGATCAAGGAGAACAGTCTTCTGTTACCTTGGCACACCATTGCTGGTTCTTTCTGCCTGAGTTCACAAGCACTGTTATAGTCAATCAATCAGGTGTAAATTCATTGTATCCTGAGCTCGTTCTGTTAGGCGTGCCTCTTTCCTCTTCTGCTTCCTCCAGATTACCCTGTTGGAACTGCCTCAGCATTTCTATGGTATCTGATAACACTACACTTTCTTCCACTAAACCTAGTCCTTAACATAAGGGCAGAACATCACAATATCTCATCCCTGGTCACTTACACCAGGAACTGAAGTAGCTTCTGGTGGAACTTTTTCTGTCAGTCTGAAGATTGTCCTAATCCTACATAGTATTGTTCAATGGCACTGCACTTCAGCTTGATAGTTTCTTGACTCTCTGATGACTTCATAAACCTAAGTTCCAGAGGAGACTTCTCACCCTATCAGCTTGGCTTGCTCTGTGTTTGACTGTGTGGTCAACTTTCCCTCATTATCCCCACTTCATGTTCACTAGTTCTCTCGCTGGTTGGATCCTGAAGCAAAGTGGTTGTCTCAAAGAAAAAGTGATATCACTGGTGATAGGATACTTCATTACAGGATGCACCCCAGACAAATGCAGACTGACTCCTTCTGCATTACGTATCCTACAACACTAACATAACAGGCTTTGTGTCTTTATGCAAAAGGTAATGCCACCACTGAACTACCAGTGTGAATTCCAAGGGTAAGCAATATGCAGCCTCAACTACACGCTTTAAAAGAAACACTTTTTTAAGGTGCAGCATAGCTATCTCCTTATGTGGAAAAATAAATGCACACACACACACACACACACACAGAGATTGTGTTCCAGGAACACTACATGGTTCCCAGAGGACACTAAGACTAAATGCTGTATGATGTGGGCTCACAAGTCGGCCCCAGAGAAAACTAACTGTAAGCAGCATGGAAGTGAACTGGTTTATGCTCTTTAGCCTGGGGTAGAGAGTTCTCTTCCTACCATGGTCCCCAAAGGTAGATGCTAACTGCGCTATGAAAACCAGTACAAGTTTGCACATCACTTTCCGTTGTAAGCTCATTTGCTTTCTGAGGCTGGATATATTTATAATGTCTCCACTGGTGTTTAGTATCAAAAATTTAGTGAAACCTATATGAAATTTTCAAAGTTTTCATTCATAACAATTAACTCAAGCCACTTCACCTACATTATCACATTAGTCAAAACAACCTTAAAGAGGTGTAGCAATATTTTGAATGACTGCTGTATCATATATTCTGTCACTTCTGATCGCTTTTCTCTTTTTCTCTATCAGAATTACAGTAATTGTCTAAAGAGAGGAAAAATTAAGTGATCTAGACTGAATTTCTGACAAACTTACACCAATTTTAAAATACCTTTTTCTCAAATTCCTATGTATGATTTATTCAGAATATAAGCACATTTATTCCTAGGTCCATGTATAAAAAAAAAAAAAAGAGAAAAATCCCATTGATTTTTGCTAACAGACTAATTGATTTTAGGCAATTAGTCAGACATACTAACAGAACTAGTTAATTAGCTAACTGTCCAATATTTCCTATAAATGTTTCCTTAGAATCCTATAAAAGCTTTGATTTGCATTTCTGCATGTGTTTGTCATAGATTTGTTAAGAATGCAGTTTTCCACAGAAAAAATATTGAAACAAAGGTCAAGGAAGGTTCCTTTAAATAACATCTTAATTTCTTTCAATATATATTTTTGCCTGGAACTCTGCCTGTTCATGGGTCTCTAATCAAACTTGAGGCTTCTAAAATTACTTTAATAGACCCAGTGTTCTCTGCTTCCCTCTTTCCAGCTTAGTCTTTGTATTAGTACCATGAAACACATCAATAATCCATACAATGAACAGGACAGCTTAAATCCACTGAACAATTTACCTGCTTAAAGTTAATCAAATGCTTACGTATCTTTCTGGACTGAGAATATGATGCTTAATATCAAGCAAGATCAAATTATCTGTGGAGCCACAACCAAGCTTTCCTTATGTGGTCCTACCCAACTTCGATGATTCTATGGCTCATACTACAGACAAAAGCAGAAAATGTTCAAACTCCTTCCAAACGCCTTAAAAACTCCTTATATGAGGAATAAGGCTATGCACTAGCACAGGCTAGGGGCTGACCTGCTGGAAAGCAGCTCTGTGGAGAGGGACCCGAGTGTCCTGGTGGATGACAAGTCAACCATGGCCCAGCAGTGTGCCCTAATTGCCAAGAAGGCAAATGGTATCCTGGGGTGTATTAAGAAGAGTGTGGCTAGAATGGTCTAGGGAGGTTATCCTCCCCCTCTATTCTGCCCTAGTGAAGCCTCATGTGGACTACTGTGTCCAGTTCTAGGCTCCCCAGTTCAAGAAAGATGTGTGACAACCGGAGAGAGTCCAGCGGAGGGCTATGAGGATGATGAGGGGACTGGAACATCTCTCCCATGAGGAAAGGCTGAGGGAGCTGGGCTTGTTTAGCCTGAAGAAGAGAAGGCTGAGAGGGGACCTTATAAATTCCCATAAATATCTTAAAAGTGGGTGGCAGGAGGGTGGAACCGGACTCTTTTCAGTGGTGCCCAGCGACAAGACAAGGGGCAATGGGCACAAACTGAAGCAGAGGAAGTTCCATCTGAACATGAGGAAGAATGAGAGCCAAGGAGAACCTCCAGCCCGTACTGGATGCGGGCGGAAACATTGCAACAAGGATGAGGAAAAGGCTGAGGTACTTAATGTCTGCTTTTCCTCAGTCTTTAACACTCAGACTGGTTATTCCGAGGGTATGCAGCCCTCAGTGCTGGAAGACAGAGATGCAGAGCAGAATAAACCTCCGATAATTCAGGAGGAAGCAGTTAATGACCTGCTACACCACCTGGACACCCACAAGTCTCTTTGACCTGATGGGATCCACCCAAGAGTGCTGAGGGAGCTGACAGAGGAGCTGGCCAAGCCACTCTCCATGATCTATCAGCAGTTCTTGCTAACTGGGGAGGTCCCAGATGACAGGAGACTTGCCAGTATGATGCCCATCTATAAGAAGGGCCAGAAGGAGAATCCAGGGAAGTACAGGCCTGTCAGCCTGACCCCAGTGCTGGGGAAGATTATGGAGTAAATTATCCTGAGTGCGCTCATTGGGCATGTGAAGGACAGCCAGGGCATCAGGCCCAGCCAGCATGGGTTCATGAAAGCCAAGCCCCACTTGACCAAACTGATCTCCTTCTATGACCAGGTGACCCACCTAGTGGATGAGGGAAAGGCTGTGGATGCTATCATCCTGGACTTTAGTAAGGCCTTTGACACTGTTGCCCACAGTATCCTCCTGGAGAAACTGGCTGCCCACGGTTTGGATGGGTATACACTTTGCTCAGTGAAAAACTAGCTGGATGGACGAGCCCAGAGAGTGGTTATGAATGGAGTTAAATCCAGCTGGCAGCCAGTCAAAAGTGGTTTTCCCCAGGGCACAGTTTTGGGTCCAGTCTTGTTTAGTATCTTTATCAATGATCTGGATGAGGGGATTGAGTGCTCCCTCAGTAAGTTTGTAGATGACACCAAGTTGGGTGGGAATGTCGATCTGCTCAAGGGTAGGAAAGCTCTGCAGAGAGATCTGGACAGGCTGGATCGAAGGGCCAAGGCCAATTATATGAGGTTCAAGAAGGTCAAATGCTGAGTCCTGCACTTGGGTCACTACAACCCCATGCAATTCTACAGGCTTGGGGAGGAGTGGCTGGAAAGCTGCCTGGAGGAAAAGGACCTTGGGGTGTTGGTTGACAGCTGAACATGAGCCAGCAGTGTGCCCAGGTGGCCAAGAGGACTAAGGGCATCCTGGCTTGTATCAGAAATAGTCTGGCTAGCAGGAGTAAGGAAGTGATTGTGCCCCTGTACTCGGCACTGGTGAGGCTGCACATTGAGTACTGTGTTTAGTTTTGGGCCTCTCACTACAAGAAAGACATTGAGTTGCTGGAGTGTCTCCAGAGACGAGCAACAAGGCTGGTGAGAGAGAATAGGTTTTATGAGGAGCAGCTGAGGGAACTGGGATTGTTTGGCCTGGAGAAGAGAAGGCTGAGGGAAGACCTTATTGCTCTCTACAACTACCTGAAAAGAGGTTGTAGTGAGGCAGGTGTTGGTCTCTTCTCCCAGGTAACTAGCAATAGGATGAGAGGCAATGGCCTCAAGTTGCTTCAGGGGAGTTGTGAAGCATTGGAACAGGCTTCCCAGGGAAGCGGTGGCATCACTGGAGGTGCTCAAAAAAATATGTAGATATGACACTTCAGGACATGTTTTAGCATGCATAGTGGTGTTGGGTTGATGGTTGGACCTCCTGATCCCAGAGGTCTTTTCCAGCCTTAGGGATTCTATGATTATATGATTCTTTACTTCGAGGGTGATGGAGCACTGGAACAGGCTGCCACAGGGTTTGTGGAGTCTCCTTCTCTGGAGATATTCCAAACCTGCCTGGACGAGCTCCTGTGCAGCCTGCTCTAGATGAACCTGCTTTCACAGGGGGGTTGCACTAGATGATGCACAGAGGTCCCTTCCAACCTCTACCATTCTGTGATTCTGTGATACACTTTTTTTTTTTCCCCTCCTCCTTTCTCTGACATTATTAAGGATTGGATTATCTCTTCAAATACTTTGTCCCTTGTTAGTCCAAGAAACATGTAGCTGATGTATAATGAGTTTAAGGCTTCCTGGATACAGACTGAATGATTTAAGCCTAATTAAAGTAAGAAGGATCTGAAGCACCCCATTCATTTTTAGAAACACCTTCAGTATAAGACCCTGGAACACTGGGACATAGCACCCTTGGGATACAGTTAACAACTCACCTCAACACCTCTCTCAGAGGAACATATAAGAGTATTTATAATTTCTCTACCACAGTGGTGGTAATTTTAATTCCCTATCCAAAGGGGCTGAACATATTTTCAGGTCAACTGTAAGGCAGTTGCTTTGACCACATCAGGGAGTAAAATAGAAGTTTCTTTAATAAAGGCAGATTATATCAGATGAGCACTTCTTGTATTTAGAAAGCTCATGATTTTCTGGAAAAGAATGAAAAGCATTTGTTACAGTGCCATAGAGGCAAATATTAATCAAGCTATGAAAGATGGAGTGCAGACAATAACTGATACACTAAGAAGTAGTGGAACGCAGAGCGAGCTGTGCTGCAAGAAACATTATTCAATAAAAAGTCCTCTAATATCACTGGTAGAGAGAAAGCATTGGTGTTCTCTGTAAAAAAGGAAGTTAAACATGAGAGAGAAAAATATAACAAGAACATCTCTTGCACCAGAATAAATTTTCTAAGTATGCTTAAATTGGAACTGACATGAATGGTTTCTAAATTCCAGAACATCTTGACTCTGGAGCTTTCCAAAAGATACAGCATAAAGAAAGATAATATTTTTATTTAAAGTATCATTTAGTAAGATTTGAAAAAAAAAAATTATGATGCAACTGTTTGTAGTAGTAGGTTATAGGCCTTTTAGACACAGGAGTTTCCACCGACTTGTGGAAAATTGTGGTTCAAGGTCTTCAGCCATGTTTATGTTTGTAAGCATTATTATTTGGATGAACTTGTCTTGAACCTACAGAATGCTAATTAAAAATGTGAGTGTTCTGTAGTTCACTTCCTAGTGGAATGGAATGGTTAATACTTGCAGTGATACATCTTTTGTACAAAAATGCTTCTTTCTTTTTTTTACTGTTTTTTTTTCAGTGCAGGAATATGTTGTTGCATTCTCTCCGGGCAGAAAATATAATTGTAGCACAGAAAATAATTGGTACATTACTCACTTTAGCCCTTTGGGACTGCTTTTCCTTCTCTTTTAAATGTTACTCTTCAGCTAGGTTGCTTTTGAAACCAAAACAAAATAAAAAAGGAACCATCTGCATTTTAAAAGAAGACTGCTGAGACAGAAGCTCATGTAGAGGCTGATAGAAAAAGGACTTGCTAGATCTATAACCAAAATAATGTATAATATAAGATTATTGACAATATTTTCTTTAAAGTGGAATGTAAAGAGCCATTATGCTTATTGTTTTTAGGAGTATTTCACAGCATTTACAAGTAAAACACCATTTCTGCTTCATTTTCAACAACGGCGCTAATTCATTAAGAGTGCTAGATGGTTAAATTTGGATCTGCTAGAACAGCATCATGTCAGGGCATAAATAATCCAGGAGATTTCTGGAGACCACAGAGAATTTTTAGCTGCACGTGCTGGAGACACAGCTGAGGGGTTGCACCCCGCTGTATCTGCCACTCATGAATAAGAAAGAAGTGGTCAATGATCAATAGCAGGCTTGTCTACAGTGACCATGAGGTGGTGGAATTTAAGACCCTAACATAAATGAAGACGCAGCAGCAGAAAAATGAGCCAGGACTTCAATAAAGCAGGCTTGTTCAGGAAACTAGTAGTCCATATGCATTGGGAGACTGCCCCGAAGGACAAAAAGCTTGGTAGAGCTCATTGATCTTTAAGGACAGCTTCCTCAAAACACAAGGTCTGTCCTTTCCAATGTGCAGTTAGGTTGAACTGGCATGGTCAAAAGCCAGACGGGCTGAGAAGGGAGCCCCTGAGTTAGTGCAAATGCAAAAGCTACCCTAGAGGGGCACAGACACCTTGCCCAAACATCCAAGCTTAAAGTTAGTAAAACCAACTCGGCTACAGTTGAAATAGTGACAGAAGTGAATGACAAGAACAACATCTACAGGAATATCAGCAACAGAAGAATAGAGGTGAGGACCTAATAGTAATCCATACCGGAAATAATAAATACTTCCTGCTTAGTTGTCTGGGCACAGGCTAACCCAAATCTACATAGACATGGAAAGGATGAGGGAAGCAATAGTAGGCAGAGAAACCCTTGTTAATTCATCATTCAAACCTAATTAATGGAAATTAGAGTGAGCTGAATGGGCTGCTTCTAAGACTGTCGAAGAACAAAGATTACATCGTTGTCCCTAGTACAAAAGCCATCAGGATCTACCAGCAAAGGAAATTTTTTCCCACAAAAGCCATGAAAACTACAGTGGTTATTGCCTAGAAGGTTGTAGGACTTTCTATGGAATATAGGGGAAATTTAGGGACTGTGCAAAACTTCGTATTGTAAATTGTAAGGAATTGTGGGAAGACGTGAAACCTATTGCTGAAAGTTAAGGAAAAGGAGGGTTTAAGGTGGATCAGGGAGGGGCAAGCAATGTGAAAACGGAGACAACTCTCCCTTCCCTCTGCTGCTAACTCCTGAAGCACACCTTGTAAAGCTACCTCTTACATCTTCTTTACCTTCTTTCTTCTGATGACCTCCAGGACCCCTGAGCCTTCTGGAGAAACTGAATGGAGTGAGGAACTATCCATGGAAGGCAAAAACCTAGCAAGACATTATTCATATCAACTGGACTTACAGAGAGCCATAGGAAGAGATGACATAGAAGTACAGCCAAGTGTACTAAGGGACGTGGATATTGTCCCTGCAAGACCACTCTGTGTTATCTTTAAAAGGCCGTGGCAATTACAGGAGGTTCCTGTTGACTGAAAATAAATGTCACAGTCATCTTCAAGAATGGGAGCAAAGAGACTGTGGTAAACTAAAGGCTGGTAAACTCAGTCTCAGTCCCTGGAAAGAATATGAAGCAAATCATCCCAGAAATCATGTCCAGACACACAAAGAACACGGTACTTGGTAATCGCTGGAGGGGATGTAGCAAAAATGACTTGTTTATGCATGTTTAGGTTGGAGAAGAGAAAGCATGGGGGGGCATCTAATGGCTATTTTCCACTAGGTAATGACGTGTTATAGAGGAGTTGAAGCCAGATTGTGCTCAGGTAAGGCTGTTTAAACATAGAAACAAGTTGCCTAGACAGGCTGTGGAGGATATTTTGAATATAATTTGTGATCCTCAACATTCAACTTGTTAAGGCCCTTAGCAAAATGATCTCACTTCAGAGCTGCTCTTAGTTTGAGGATGGATTGAACTAAAAATTTCCAGAGTTCCCCTCAGACCTACGTTTTTTTCTGGTTACATGATCACACTGGATTGGACAGAAGCTTTACTTCCTCCAGAACCCTAACGCTGTACAGCATCAGGCGCTAAATACAGGAAGCCCTGTTGTGGCCCTCATGATTCCTCTGCTATGTATATTAAGTATCACCCCAACTTCTAGTATTTCATTTAGTTTAACAAATGAATATGGCATTTCAAATCTCTCCCTTAATTTCTACTATAATTGTATTAACTAACCTCGCCTTGGATGATCTTTGTGTCTACGCATCCTGAATGATGCAGCCTAGAGTCATTGCTATGCTGTTCATAGGTTAAATCTAAACTGTTGTTGTAGAAAATTATGTTATCTTTTCATCACTTATCTCTTGCAGTGGGAGAGAATAAACATAGATGTCTACTCTTCTGCACATCCTAAAGTTACTAATGTTGCTATTATTCTATGGACATCTCAGAGGCAAAGTTATGCCCACTCAGGAGCGATGTGGGAGCAGCTGTGCAAAACCTGCTACTCCTAAGACACTGCCTACTGCAGTATAGCCCATTTGCAAAGGAAACGCTCTCCTGACTGCACATGGTAGTGCTGATGTGCATGGCAATCATCATCATCCCATAAAGGTTTTACACTGCAAGAAATCTCATGAGGAAAAAAGAACTTATCAGACTAAATAGAAAATGATTACTTTTCCACACAGTGTTTCTGGGTTTGTTATGCTCCAAAGCCTACTACCACATACCAACCAAACCACCTGATTGAATATTCGAAACATCAGTTTGCTCAGGAGCTGGCTCTTAAAGAGGCTGGACAGGGGAATGTCCACAGGGAGGGCACCTAAGTATTTAGACTTACCACGAGGCTTCAAAGCACAAGTGCTTTTAGATCCAAAATATAACTTCATTAATTAAAGCTATAGATAATGTGCTGAATCTCTATCACAAAAAAACAAATTCTCTTTTAAAAAAGATTAATGAGATCTTAATTGTCACTTTAGGGGAGTTTGTATCCTTGTGTGATTTCTCAGGTTCCTGTGCTGCTCAGGTACAAGGTTGACTGCTGATGCTCTTGTTTTGGGATTTTCTTTCATTTTCTTCTTTGTCTTCTTCACTCATAAGGAACTTTTTACAGTCTTATAGGTGCTATGCAGAGCTAGTTTCCACCATCAAGATGCTTTATCATGTCTCATGGGTGGTTGACTCTCACTTCACATTTTCTTTCACTTGTGATTTCCAAACTGTGTTGATCTAGTTTATATTATCACTGATTTAAGTTAAATACAAATAACACATTCTGTGTTATGAAATCAGTGTTTTCTCAGTTCCGTTACTGGCAACACTGTGCCCGTATTGTTCTGGGGCTGAGAGCACTATTTGAATCCCATTTGCTATGTAATACGTTTTGCAATTTTTGTTGTGGAAGACTGTAGGAATTTCTGTCTTCAGGCTGGACTACAGATTTGAATGATATGCACAAATGAGTTATCTACAGATTCACAAGCTACAAATTTCTGATTCTAGCACATTCTGAGCTCATGTAGAGGTTATACTCCTTGTCAAATATAAAATACCCTTTGAAAGACTGGGCTTTCAGAAGGATGGAATAGGAGAATATGTTGTTGCTAGAATCCACTTAGGACTTCTGTACACATAAGAAAGTGCTCCAACATGGCAACTACTTCTTGAAACCTTTAAGATTCAAATGAATCAAGCAAAGTCAGCTGAGACAAGATACATATTATTCCGCATGACACAGAGGTGAAATATGTTTAATTTATCTTCTTCAACCAAGAGGGCTGGTTTCATGCCAATGGAGCCTTCACTTATGTCAAGAAGAGTTACACATAAAAAGAGTTAGCAGGACTAGGCCATGCAGGTACAGCTTTTCAGAGGTATTGTTTCTGTCAAAAAAACCCGACAGACAGGCTTAGAAGTGAAAGCAACAGGTGAGAAAACTACGTATTTGCTTTATCTGTGCAAACCGGCTATGTCTCTTAAAGAAGAGTTGGGATTGTTCAGCCTGGAGAAGGATAAAGAGGTAGATGAAGTTTTCTACAAGGGGCTGGCAGAAGTCTCACAATCGCTAGCCCTTGTTCTTGTGGCTTTAACTTAACGGACATCTGCTGGACATACAACACAGCGGAGAGGAAACAGTCTAGGAGGTTGCCGGAGTGTGTGGAAGATAACTTCCTGACGCAGCTGGTAAGTGAGCCTACCAGGGGAGGTGCCTCGCTTGACCTGCTGTTTACTAACAAAGAAGGACTGGTGGGACATGTGGTAGTTGGAGGCTGTCTTGGACATAGCGACCATGAAATGACAGAGTTCTGAGTTTGAGGTGAAGTTAAGAGGGGGGCCAGGAAAACCATCACCATGGACTTTCAGAGGGCAGACTTTGGCCTGTTCAGGATGATGGCTGAGAGGGTTCCCTGGCAGAGAGTCCTGAAGGGCAAAGGGGTCCAGGCAGGCTGGACATTCTTCAAGGAGGAAGTCTTAAAGGCACAGGAGCAGGCTGTCCCCATGTGCCACAAGACGAACCGTCGGGGAAGATGACCGGCCTGGCTGAACAGGGAGCTCTTGCTGGGACTCAGGGAAAAAAGGAGGATCTACCAACTATGGAAGAAAGGGAAGGCAACTCATGAGGAGTACAGGGGTCTTGTTAGGTCACGCAGAGAGGAAATTAAAAAAGCAAAAGCCCAGCTAGAACTCAGGCTGGCTGCTATTGTGAGGGACAACAAAAAATGTTTTTAGAAATACATCAACAACAAAAAGAGGGCCAGGGAGAGTCTCCATCCCTTATTGGACACAAGGGGGAATATTGCCAACAAGGATAAGGAAAAGGCTGAGGTACTTAATGCCTTCTTTGCCTCAGTCTTTAATAGTCAGACTGGTTATTCCCAGGGTAGTCAGTCCTCACTGCTGGAAGATGAGAAGGAGAGCAGAACAAACCTCCGATAATTCAGGAGGAAGCAGTTAATGACCTGCTACACCACCTGGACACTTACTAGTCTATGAGGCAGGATGGGATCCACCCAAGAGTGCTGAGGAAACTGGCGGAGGAGCTGGCCAAGTCACTCTCCATCATCTATCAGCAGTCCTGGCTAAGAGGGGAGGTCCCAGATGACTGGAAGACAGCCAGTGTAACACCCATCTACAAGAAGGGCCGGAAGGAGGATCCTGCAAACTAAAGGCCTGTCAGTCTGACCTCGGTGCTGGGGAAGATTATGGAGCGGTTCATCCTGAGTGCGTTCACGGGCATGTGAAGGACAGCCAGGGCATCAGGCCCAGCCAGCATGGGTTCATGAAAGCCAAGTCCTGCTTGACCAACCTGATCTCCTTCTATGACCAGGTGACCCACCTAGTGGATGAGGGAAAGACTGTGGATGTTATCTACCTGGACTTTAGTAAGGCCTTTGACACTGTTGCCCACAGCATCCTTCTGGTGAAACTAGCTGCCCATGGTTTGGATGGGTGTACTCTTTACTGGATAAAAAACTGGTTGAATGGCCGAGTGCAGAGAGTGGTAGTGAACGGAGTTAAATCCATTTAAGGTCGGATGGAGCTTTGAGCGACCTGGTCTAGTGGAAGGTGTCCCTGCCCATGGCAGGGGGATTGGAACTAGATGATTCTATGAGTCTATGATTCTATGAAAATGGCATGTGTTATGAAATCTTCAAACGATTTTACTTCATTTGCAATTTTTAAAATTTTTAAGCTTTATATATTACAAGACAAAGGGAAAGAGAGAAGGTCAAAGGATATAAAAATTCATCTTAACTCATATTCTGACCTTGAAAAAAAGACATACTTTGTGTAAACACTGGAAGCAGGATGGCACATTGTAAGAATAGCCAATTTAAAGTGATTCCAATGAAATAAACTACGTTGGAATACAGGCTGGTACATGTGACGCTTTTGTGAAAAATTTTGGTAAGAGATTTTTATAGTCATCATCATGACTTGTTTTATAGGTAGAGGAGGATAACTTCAATTAAAATAATACTGGGGAGTTGAAAAGCAATTACTAAATGAAAGTGAAATGGGTTATTGTCTTTAGTATCACCATATAAGGAATACTGATCAAACACTTTCCTGAATGCAAAAAGGGAATTTTTCATTTTCCATTCCCTTCCCTTCCCTACCCTTTCCTTCTCTTTTCCTGCATTTTGCATATTGAGAACACAAATTTGCACGAAGTAAAGAGTTCAACGTGAAAGCTACAAGGCAAAGAGATAAGTGTAAGCTCTGAGTCCTTCAACATTTTTGCTTTTCATTTCTTCTGCTCCTTATGTTTTTCAATAAGAGGAAGCTCAGCTATGGGTCATAGAGAGTTCAAAACTATTTAAATTATTTCTGTAAAGAACAAAAGATAACTGTATCAAAACACCACAGAATAAAACAAGAAAGTGTTTCACATTTATTTTGCTATAGTAAGTACTCTATGATTTGTGATCTATCAGTTGCAGTATATTACTGATTCCATAGGTTACTGGTCAAAGTTCCTTGGGTAGATGTAGTTCATATTTCTGTCCTGTACATAAGTGGGTCTGTAGTAGTGATAAATGCATCAAACTTGAACTTGTTCCCAAAATTGTAAGGTAATAAATATCATGCATTACATGCATCATGGAAACAGAGAAACTAAGAGATTAGGGACCCACTGAAGATAATTATGAAATTGCATTTTTTAAAAATTTATGGGAAAATATCAAGGCATTCTTTTTTTCACTGAGCATAGCTAATGAATGTGTTGATATTTTCCACTTATCACTTTTATTTGAATCAACAGACTCTGCAAATTAAAGTAATATTATTACCTTTGCAGCATGCCCTGAAAAAAAACGATATAGCAGAATTGGAAATGGAAAGTCTGTTCATGCATCAGAAGCATATCTAAACAAAAAAGTATTATCAATAAATAATACAAAATTCAAATTATTTTAATATTTTTTTGTTGAATTTTCTGATGTAATTCAAGAGAACTCCAGTGTTACAGACTTTTGGTCTGAACACACAAATTTTAACACAAAGTTGCCTTTCTTGTCATTTGCATAATGTAAAAAGATGTGCTAATGTTCTCCTAAAATACTTACCAGTTTTTCATAACACATAGATATTGTCTTCAGGAGATGACGGTCAAAGCTTCCAGGTTTGACTTTCATTATGAACCCAAAATACAGACTGAATTTCCCTGGGGTTTTCTTAGTATTACCAGCAGTTTCAATGAGCTATGGTTCTCATAGAATTTGTAGCTAATACGATGTAATTTCATGGTCAAGACCTTGCAAAAATATTTTTGATTGTCACTTTTACTATGTAGTGGGGTGAAACAGCAACCAGAGTTTAGCCACGTATCCTCACGGGTCAATCAAAACGTCTCTTGCCATTGCTGGAGCCAGAATTTCACCTAATGTCTTTAAGGTACGAGTAAAAGTGTCACATGGGTAAACAGAGATCTATACATTTCTCTTATGGTAATTTAAAAGGTCTTTATAAGAAGTGTATGATAAGCCTTCATTAAGTTAACTCTAAGTACTTAAAATAAAAGCCGAATATCTAATTTTAGAAAGAAGTACATGTGAGAAGATCACAGTGTAGTTACTGCAGATCTGCTTTACCATAAATCACTGAAGTAACAACCTGTTTTTTCTTTATTTTTAAAAAACCACCATGTCTCATGAGCATAAATAACTACAAAAGTCACATTTCCATGAGGCTTTATTAGCTTATTCACATATATGAAACATAATAGTCTAAAAGCAGACTAATTATATTGCTTAAAAACTAAATACATTTAAAATAAAAACACATACTGAGCTTATTTCATATAAGAGCTTGCATATAAATAAGATGTTTTAAATAATGAATGGTTTTAATAAACAAAGATTCACTTACAAGAAAAAAATTGACAAATTAGCGAAGAGCATAGAATTGTAGAGTGTGAAAATTAAACGGTGTGGATGCTTGTGGCAAAAAAACCTAGTCTGGCTTGTATGAAAAGAACCAGGATCCCTCTCTAGTTGTGACAACTGCCTATCATGCAATTGAAGAAAATACTTTTTCAGTTTCTTTTTTTTTTTTTTCTCCTTGCCTATGTAGATTATTACATCTTAATAACACGATCTCTTTCTTACATTCTCTACAGAACTATTCTCAGCTGGCACCTCTAGATAATACTGTAATACTAAATGGTATTAATGACTTCAACATGTTTCGAGAATTAAAATACAGCTACAAAAATAGCTGTGCAGAAACAGCTCTTCTTTGCTTAATGCATTGTGTGTTTGTTCAGACAAAAGTAAATCTGATCTTCTTTTACTTTAAAGTACTGACACAACTGAAAGGAAGATGGAAGGAAGGTCTCAGTGACATTCAGTGAAAGGACAAGAGGCAATGGGCACAAACTGAAATACAGGAAACTCCATTAGAACAGAAGAAAAAACAGTTTTCAACTGTGAGTTTTGTCAGACAGTGGAACAGGTTGCCCAGAGAGGCTGTGGAGTCTCCATCCTTAGGCACGTTCAGTCTCCAACTACACAGGGATCTGGGCGATATGCTTTAGGAACAGGAATAGGGAATAGGACTAGATGATCTCCAGATACCTTCACAGGTCAGCCATGCTGTGATCGTATGATTCTGTGTTTGTCTTTTATCTTAAAATTTCATCTAGATTTTGATTATATGATTTCCTTTAAGTTATAGTTTAATACATTTCAAGTTGGAAATCAAAATTTTCTAAAGACCACCCTTGAAGTCTACAGATTTCAGGCACAAAGAGTGTACTGTATCTTTAGCTGATCTCTTCCATGGTTATTTATCTTGACAACTTATTCAGGTTACAATAAGCCTATGGTCTTACTCAAATCTAATTTCTTATCTGAATGTAGCTGAGTGCAGCTGCTAGCAAGAGAAACTTGTGATGCCTTTGTCTTCAGGAATAAAAATCCCTCCAGCGTCTGACAGCTTCATCTCAGTTCCACTTGAAGGTCTTTTACTAAGAAGACTACAGCACTTCAAATATTTCTTTATAAGGTCTTCTTTGTTCTGTCTATTATCAGAGAATCACAGAATCACAGAATGGTAGGGGTTGGAAGGGACCTCTGTGGGTCATCTAGTCCAACCCCCCTGTTGAAGCAGGGTTACCTACAGTAGGCTGCAGAGGACCTTGTCCAGGTGGGTCTTGAATATCTCCAGAGAAGGAGACTCCACAACCTCTCTGGGCAACCTGTTCCAGTGCTCCGTCACCCTCAGAGGGAAGAAGTTCTTCCTCATGTTCAGACGGAACTTCCTATGCTTCAGTTTGTGCCCGTTGCAATATTATACTATATTGTGCTATTATTCAGTCAGTAAATCAATGCATTATCATAAACCTGTTAAGCTGTATTTTAAAAACCATTGTTCTAGCAACTCCTCCCAACTGAAGACACATACTCAGACGCTATCATGTGTTATTAATCACTTAACTGGCTGGATACGTGATTTTTGTGCTTGTCTTTTGTGCTTTGCATGTGCTTATTTGTGATTTTTCTTTGAACACAAACACTTTCATTTTTAATTTGTTTGTTGAATTTTTTGGAACAGGAAACCAAAGTGGTTCAAGAACCTTCCCAAAGATAAAGGTAATACGTTGGGAAAAATTACCCAGATTTCCTCATGTGTCATTTGAGCCTTACTCTCAATTTAGAAGCAAAGAATTCACAGGGTTTGATTCATTGGAAATAAAACGCTGCAGTTTGGACCTGAACTCAGGAATGAATTATTTATGTAACTCTGTCCAACAGCTTTGTTCATGCTGCAAAATGGAGACCATAAATTCTTTTATGTTATTTATTATGTACTAATACAAACAGCTGTCAAACCTACTCATTCAGTCTCTGCTGAGGGCAAAGGCCAAGATGACTTCTTAGAAAATGGTCAAATCATCACTCTGTTTAGAACTGAGTTCAGGCCTGGCCCAGAGCCTATCACCTATGAATTTTATTCATATTAGGAATCAGGAATTAACAAACTTCAGCAGTTAGCATAAATTAGGCCCGTTTGGCAGGAGTGGTAGCATGTGAACTTTAGTTAACTCTACAGGAAGGGGAATTAGGTTTGTTAGAAGAATAGAGGAGATCCTTGAGCATAAGCAACTTGTCCATCATTGTGAAAGCTGTAAAGGAGAGGAGCAAATTGTAAGCATCAGCTATGGTGACAGACAGTGTTAAATGCCAAGTGAGTCTGAATGAGCTGAATAAAAATTGGGTATTTGCTATCCAATTCTGTAACTGACTGCATCCAAAGTCATTTGGGGAGAAATTTCAGGGGGCCTTACGACATTACTTTTACCACTATTGCTACGAGGACTACACACAGCATGGCCACACTGCACTTACCCACCTGAATTCTCCCCTGGGCTGTGCCATCTCTACCACAGAACAGGGAAATTGTGTAATTTGTAAAATTGCATGTATCTGTGATTAAATCGTTTCTGAGTCCAGCACTATCATTTGATTTGAAAGTGTAACAAGAAGTCACTTTCTGATAACTTACGATTCTCTGGTGAACTTGGCTTACGCTTCCCTGATGAACCTGGCTTACCTTCATTCGCTTCTCCCCACTCTGCTCCCACTCCTCACATCCACTGCTCAGAACAGCATTATCTTACTTTTGAGACCTTTATGGCAGCAAACACCCTTTTATTCAAGCAAGGTGTCATCCTGGGTTAACAAATACAATGGATTTTGAATTATTTGATCTCCATAATAAAATGATGTTTGCACTTTGCTTGCACAGTTTGATAGTGATGCCAGCTTCCTTTTTATCTTTTCTCTTAGCTTGCCCTTATTAAAAGGCATAGAGCAAACATAAATACACAGCGCATTATTCCTATTCTCAAGATCCCGCTGTTAGAAGGCTGCCCTCCTAAGGTTCACTGTGAAAAGTGAGGGCTGAAGCCTGTGACGATTTTTTGCATCTTGCTTTTTTCTCTATCAGAGTGAAATATGTTGGGTAGATTGGTTGTTGCTGTGCTAATCATCACCAGCTGTTCATAACTGTCTAACAGTTACAGGTGCAGCAGTTTGTTACTGTGCTGTAGGCCTCCAATCTGCTCTTCCGAAACAGCTCAGCAACAAAAACTTTTTTCTCTCCTTTGTAAATACTCTAGGAACTAATCTGAATGGCCTTTTTTATGCAAAATACATTATCGTCTTCAATCTCTCAGTTTTGTTCACTCAGGGAGGAAGTGTAGTGAGTTAAGTAATCACAGTGACTTGATAAGAAATGTCCAACACTGTGTGTCCTGCTGGATAAATATGTTTGTTTACATGTTGTTTCTTCTCTGCTAGCCCGGGCTCTAATAGAGGAAGTTAAACCAGTATTTAAAGCATGCATGCAATCCCCCTCTTCATCAAAAAGGACCACAGCAATACAGAAAAATGTAAACATGAATGAAGAAAGTAGGTATATAAATCAGTAAATAGATCAGTAGAAGATAGAAGCCAATTAATCTATTAGTACATGAATCTTTCAAGGAATATGATGGCAAAATTTATCTTCTGTTACTGTTTCCTCTGGCCAACCAATGAAAGAAAACATTATCTGCTCTCTGTGCAGGGCAAGGAGATGCTAATGGCTAGTTTTATCCAAGTCATATAAAACATAATATATCTACTTTATCATATCTAGCAATTTTGGATATGTTGCTGGCTAGTAACAACACAATCCAGTTGAGGACTAGGAAAAAAAGTTTAAGATTACATTAGCCACCATCCTTTTGTAATAAGCCATCTGCTTTCGGAAAGCTTAACTTTGGATGTCTGCATAGGTTTGGGTAGTTGTGGAGGGTATTATTAGGTAGATATATCTCAAAGTTATGACTTAAAGACATAGCTACACAATAAAAACTTACACACTTAGCACTTACTCTGTGGCTGAAGATTAAAATTTCCACCCTGTTTAATTGTCATTATTAACCATAATCTTAAGTATAAAACTAGGTCTTCTTTGTTGTTTTTTTTTTTCCCGTAAGAAATAAATTTTAGAGGATTAGTAGATCAAACAAAAGGCTGAGTGCTGATTTTTATTCATCTTTTTTCTTTATCTCTCAGAAGATAGAACTGATGTGTTGAAAATGCCTGTAAAATCATAGCACTTGCAGTACCAGATTCACTGGAAGTAAGGTACTATTTAATGAGTAAAAGAAAGAGAGACTATTGCAAGAAATTCATAAGGACCTTAAGTTCCCAAAGGGCTCCATTACTTGTAGCAGTGGAGAAAGGGGCGGGGGTGAACCACCAAAAACCCCCAAAAAAGCACAAACCAAGAAAACATAAGGTGTATAAATGACAGACATAAAAGGAACATTTCTGTAGGCCTAAAGTAAAGGAAAATATGAAATGATGCTGTCCTAATATATCAGAGAGACTGCCTTAATCTTTGTTTTGCATTTTTGCTGGTGGTGTTTTGCTGTGTTTTGTCTCCTGGACATACTTTTAAAATTGAGTATCAAGCTCTCTTTAACTATTTCATAATTCACTTAGTTAATGCCAGACTTTTCTTTCAGAAATCTTGACAACAGAATGAGAAGCAGACCAGACCTACAGGATCATCAGCTGTCACTGAAGATAGAACAAAAACCCCCACAGTTTAAATGAGTAATAGTATCTTTTTTTTCTTTGTTACTTGCTGCAAGCAACACAGAGACTGATAGAGCAGAGGGGGGAGCTGACACCAACAAGAAGTCAAAGTATTTTGAGAAATGAATAGTGTATGGAAAGTCTCATTTAAAAAAAAAAATAAATCACAACAGCAAGAAATTCAGTCTAGGATCTAAAATTCTTTCATCCATCTGTCACTAATTAAAAAGAATGTCAAAGAACATATGGTCATGAAACTACAGGGAATTAAAAAAGAAAATCAAAGGAGCTGCACTAACTGTGCACCTAAATAACAGTTTTTTGGTAAGTGCCTGACAAATCCCCCAGAAAGGTAGATAAAGGGTAGGGGGGTGACTTGAAATGAAGGACCACAAAGAATTCAGCTGATATGACGACATCTTTTCCTTTTCTTATACTACAAATTGCAGAAATAATGAAAAACTTCCCTTGGAAAACACAAGGGAGACAGGCTGTGAGGAAAGCCAGACTCCTTCTGTTAGTTTGTATGTCAATGTTTTCCATTAATGTCATCCTTTTATAATTGCTTTTGCTGATCTTCTCTTCCTCTAAATTTTACTGACTTCTGTATTAAAAAATCATAATTGACTCTGTCTATGCCATTCCATTAAATTCATTATTAAAGCACGCAGTTTTCAAGAATTTAAAATCTCTTACTTTTTCAGTAATTATGATCTCTTATGTCTTATAGATTGAACAGAAAAAATGAGAGAAGAGTATGCAATATTTTGGTTTAATGAATAAAATTATGTGGAATGTATTAGACTAGGAATATTAAATGAATATTTTTTTTTATTACCACCACTTATTGTATACAGAATCTATTTCAGTAGTCACATATCATTTTCTCTTGCTTAGTAGTTCACATAATGGTGTTTATTCCTTAACATCATAATCATACCTTCCTCATAATTCAGTCTTATTGCATTGTGAGTTTTATATGGGGAGCATTACATTACTTTGCAATTTATCTCTCCTGGTTTTCCTCCTAAAAGTTTTTTTTCCCAGTCGTCTTATCAGTCCTTCTTCCTTGTTGATCTATATTCTTACCAATTCTCCTTTCTATCTGGCAGAAGTTGTTTTTGGGGGAGGAAGCATGGAAAAATTAAGTAGTGACAGTCTGCAGGAAGTGTGTCCTTATCAAGAATTTTCCAAAAAAACACTCATCCCTCCAAAAACACTACTTTTTTTCTGTCCAAAACTCTTCTAGAAATGTCATTTCAATGAAGTTTCCTGGCTTAAAATTGAATAAGTAAATGCTTGAAAACCATAGACTAGCCATCTTATTTTTTCATAAACATTCTTGTTGTTAATAATACTAAAAAACAACCAGCTTTATCGGTTTCTTGATGGTTAAAAATATAAAATATCATTACAGAAGCAAAACTTTTTAAAATGCTCAAAAAATACTATGATTTGTACATGAAATTGTGTTCAAAATTTTAATTCTTGAAATGTAATGAGTTGTGGGCTTTCTCAGTTCAGGAATTGCTTCCAAAATCTCCAGAAATCTAAGTTATGAAGATTACCTGCAGTCGAGTATATTCATACATAACAAAGCTCTTCCTGTATATACTCATTCATCCATCATCCACAGATTGCCGGAGGCTTGGAAAGCATAGGTAATGAGAGAGTGAGAAGAGAAGACACCACGTACATTTCCTCTGCTCTTATACACCTCTGTAGGTATCTGCTGCTGGTAAACAACATTTCAGATAAGATAGATCTTTGATCTGATTCAATAAAGATTTGATTATCCACTTCTGACCTTGTTTTTAGATAAATATCACAGGCCTGAAGAAGACAAAACACAAAACTTAACTAGTCTTGAATTAGAGCATGGAAAACCACGTACAGTCTTTGTCCTGAACATTACTCCCTACACATTCTTAAAACAAAGAAATTAAATTTTTGCTGACAAAAATTTCCAGTCGCTGTCTTTTACTCTGCCTTAACCTGTATTATTCCTTCAGGATCTTCATAATCCCTATAACATGAGATCTTCACATGCCTTCCCCTCTATCTAGGTTTTAAACTAAAGAGGGAGGGAAGGTCTTCCATGGAAAGTTCAGAAGAACAGCTTAACTTCTCTGGTGTAATATCTCCACTTCTGCTGACTGCCTGGTTCTGTCTGCACTGTCTCTGATAGCTATGCTGCAGAGCACATTGGGCCAGCTGGCTTAGTTTAGCAGAAAAATGGGTCAGCAAAGGTTGCCAGATCACACGCAGAGACCCTAAAGGTGTGATATAGAAATGTACTAGCCCCTGATACAGTGTGTTGGGTTTAGCTGTCACTGAGTTAATATTCTTCATAGCAGCTTGTATGGGCTATGTTTTGGATTTGTGCTGAAAACGGTGTTGATAATACAGGGATGTTTTAGTTATTGCTGAGCAGTGCTTACACAGAATCAAGGCCTTTTCTGCTTCTTGCACCGCCCCACCAGCGAGTAGGCTGGGGGTGCACAAAAAGCTGGGAGGGGCACAGCAGTGACAGCTGACTCCAACTGACCAAAGGGATATTCCATACCATATGACATCATGCTTGGAAATAAAAGCTGGAAGAAGTCGAAGGAACAGGGGAAGTTAAGGCACATGTCTTCCCAAGTTCCCATCACATGTGATGGAACCCTGTTTCCTGGAGATTGCTGAACACTTGCTTGCCGATGGGATGTAGTGAATGAGTTAATTGTTTTGCTTTGCTTGCATGCACAGCTTTTGCTTTAACTATTAAACTATCTTTATCTCAACCCATGAGTTTTCTCACTTACTGTTCTGATTGTCTCCCCCATCCCACCTTGGGGGAGTGAGCAAGTAGCTGTGTGGTACTTAGTCGCCAGCTGCGGTTAAACCATGAGATACAGAAATGTACTAGTTCCTAGTCTCCTCCTAAGCTTCCTTGTCTGGAGAATTATTTCCTTCATCCCACAGTAAAACCTTGATTTTCCCTGATACGTAAACCCTCATTTTCACTGGCGTGAATCACAGATCCCAGCATTGTGACAATGAAGACTACCCTCTATAGTGCACCCTGTGGAAACTTACCTTCTACCTTAACCTCCCAAGGTACTCTTTGGTTTTTACACTTCTTTCTGATAAAAAGAATAGCTTGTGCTTGTGCTTCTTTATTCCATCACTTAAAAGAGTATTTCACAGATCAAGAAATATTCTTGCCACTCTCCTCTGAACCCTGGTCATGGTCAAGCACAACTAATACTGATCTCATCATCAGAATTTTTTTCCTAATAACACATAAATTGCTTTCTGCAGCTGCAGATATTGCTTGAAAGCTCAGTCCTATGCATCTCATCAAAAAAACAATTTAATCTTGTATTTGAAAAATCAGTAAAATTCTCAGTCATAGCTGAGATTTGTGAAAGTGGAACCTTTTGGCTTTTGTGAGATGTGTTCAACCTTGAAGAATCAAGGTCTGAATTCTTCTCTTCCTTAAGTGTACTTCAAAATAGAGCAGTGCATATGCATCAGAGTTCAAGTACCCTGACTATTGAAAAAGAACAATCAAATAAGCATCAGATTACAATTAATTTAAACTATTTTTTCTGGCTGAGGTACGGGAAGGAGGAATTATACTTCTATTTTTTTCAGTTTTAGCATGCTTTTAAGTGTTTCTTTTAATGTCAAAACAGAAAAGGTAGTGAAAAAATGGGGCCGAATGAGGAAAAAGTAAGGGAAAAAACCAGAACGTAAATAAAAATCTATAAAATTTTAATACAATATCTGTCTTTTACTTTACTTTTTTTCAAATCTCTCTGTCCTCCAGTTTTTGCACTGGTTATTGGTACAGTGAATGACTACAAAGCAATTGAATGGGTAAGTTTCCACTCAGACCATTGAGACGTACATCTAAGACACATGAGATAATCAGTGCCCTCTTTGCTCAGACATCCGTGATTAGAGACAGGATTCCAGGAGAAGTACTAGAAATGGATGAGAGTAGAGTCTGGGATTTCTAGAGAGAGCTCAGTGCCTCTAAAGCTGTGGGACCCAAGAAGCTGCATCCAAGGATCCTGACAGACCTAATCAATGTCCTTGAAAGCCACTCTGTCATCTTTAACAGGATATGGAGATTAGGGAAGATACCTGATGACTGGGGGAAAGCACCTGTCTCACCCATCTTCAGAAGGTGACAATCTAGAAAACTAAAGGCCAGTCACTTCAGTCCCAGGGAAACTGATGGAGTGAATCCTTTTGAAACTTATTTCTAGGCACATAAAATAGCAAGCGATTTGTAAAAATTAGCATAAATTTGTCACGGATAAATCATGTATGACCAACCAGGTTGCCTCCTGTGAATAGCTGTCTGGATTTGTGGTTGAGGGAGGCATGGTGGATGTCATTTACTTTGGTTTTTAGAGAGGTTTTTGACATTGTCTGTCTACATACTCTGCTATTCAAGTTAGGATGTTATGGTGCCCATGTCTGGGCAACCAGATGGATAAAACACTGGTTTTGCACTCAGCCTCAGTTGTTAAGGGGTCATACTTCACCTAGAGAATGGTTGTACGAAGAGTATCACAGATGTCTATCTTGGGACCTTTCCTGTTTAACACCACATCCTGGAGTAAGAGATGGGGTGAACTGTTATCATCAGCAGGTGACACCAGACTAGGGGAACCACCTGATACTCTCAAAGCAGGGGGCTACCACTCAGAGAGACCTCGCAGGCTGTAGAAATGGATCAACAAGAACCTAATGAAATTCAACAAACACAAATGCAAAGCCCTACACCTGGGAAGGAAGAACTTGCCCAGTGAGGCTAACAGTATCCTGGGCTGCATTAGGAAGAGTGTGGCCAGCAGGTCGAGGGAGGTGCTTCTTCTCCTCTGCTCAGCCCTGGTCAGGCCACACCTGGTGTGCTCTGTCCAGTTGTGGTCTCCCCATAAAAGAGATATATGGACCTACTGGAGAGACTCCAGTAAAGGGCCACTAAGTGGATTAAGGGTCTAAAGCATCTCACATGAGCAAAAGGAACATTAAGGAAATTTAGTTTCTTCTCTGACATAACTCATTGTATTTGGTTTACGTGTTAAGGTTTTGGTACCAGTGGGTTGCAGAGGTAGCTTCTGTGGGAAGATATCAGGAGCTGCCACCATGTGAGACAAAGCTAGCCCTAGCTGGCTCCAATGGACCCACCATTGGCCAAAGCTGAGCCCATCAGAGACACCAGTAGTGCCTCTGTGATAGCATATTTAAGAAAGTGTGCAAAATGTCATGCAGCTAATGTGAAACAGGAGCGAGAAAATGTGAGAGAAACAGCCCTGCAGACATCAAGGTCAGTGAAGCAGGAGAGGGAGGAGGTGTTCCAGGCACCAGAGCAGAGATTTCCCTGCTGCCTTTGGAGAAGACCATGGTGAGGTAGGCTGTCCCACTGCAGCCCATGGAGGTCCATGACGGAGTAGATATCCACCCTGCAGCCTATGGAGGACCCCATGCTGGAGTAGATGGATGCACCTTGAAGGAAGCTGCAGCCTGTGGAAAGTCCACACTGGAGCAGGCTTCTGCCAGGAGCTGCGATCTGTGGAGAGGAGCCCAGGCATGAGCAGGCTCCTGGTGGCACTTGTGATCCTGTGGGGAACCCACAATGGAGCAGTCCTTTCCTGAAGGACTGTACCCTGTGGAGAGATCCTACTTTGGAGCAGGGGACCAGTACGAGGAGGAAGAAGAGGCAAAGATGAAGTGTTATGAAGTTCCCTATCCCCTCTGTACCACTCGGAGGGAAGGAGGTACAAGAGTAGGGAATGAAGGAGTGAAGTTGACTCTATGAAGAAGGCAGAGTAGAGAAGAGGATTTTTTAGATTGTTTTTGATGTTTTTTTTTTCTCACTATCCTACTCTATTTTTAATTGGCAATAAATTAAACTAATCTTCCCCAAGTTAAGTCTGTTTTGCCTGTGACTGTAATTGCTGAGTGATCTCCTAGTCCTTATCTTGACCCACAATGTCCTGTTCAGTAGGAGGAGAGAGCAGCTGGGTGGGCATCTGGCAGCCAGCCAAGGCCAAAAACCACTTACGGTGTTGTATTTCCCACCTCAAATTTTCTACCCTTTAACTACTTAGGCATTTTTCATGTCAGCAGTCTCCTCCATTTACAAGGATACTGATAAAGATGCTTTCAGCTGTCAGTGGAGTAAAAAAAGTATAAAGAACAGACAAATGTCTAGTTATAATAAGTGTACATTCATCTGGATAAAATACACTAAACTCCTGCTATTTTACTTCCAAAAAAGTGAGCCCCATTACTTCAAGTAAAGAGGAACCTTTCTTCTCTAGATATAATCAGAGAATACTATTGTTGTTGTTGTCATTGTTATCCACACTTGGAAGAGTGAAGTAACAATTGTAACTGTGAAACAGCAAAGGGAATATTTTCATTCAGAGACCAGAGGTTTGCAGGATGGAGGTGATTGGCAGAACATATACAATTTGGCAGCTAGTTTGTTTAACTTGTTTTGCTGTATCATTTCTGTAGTGTTTACATATCCCATTGCTTTTTGGCGGAAAATTAACAGCATACTGAGTTGGATTTCTGGCTGATTTGAACAGATGTGTCTTGAGTGAAATCACTAATGATTCAATCCATCAATTACAGATCTGGCCTTCTTTAATCTAGGTTGCTCTTTATTTTTTATGGTGGAAAAGCTGCTAATCCCCAGTTGGTTATTGTCTTTTCAAGGTCTGGTTCTGAAATACAGCTCATCAGCTCACATATGAATGTTCCACAACAATCATAAAACAAAGTTAATTCCCAGACTCTCCTAATCACCATGGTAACACACTCAGACAAGCACAACTAAGAAATGGAGGTACCCTGAAAGATTTTGTCTAAAAAAAGCAAAAGCTCAGTCATGCTCCGAGTAAAGAGAGCATTTTTGTGGGTATTTTTGTGGATAGTCTGCAAGTCTACCTTTCCTTCAGTGAAATGGCTCTGGAACAGCACACACCGCAAAATAACAACATAGCTTTTCCATTTCAAATATCCCAATAGGATTAGCTTTCAAAATTCAACATGAAAACCAGTATCTATCTTCTGACATTCACCAAGGTTTATTAATTCACCGCTATAATTTGACTTGGGATAACCACCATCGTAGGGTTCAAAGCCACGCTCTACTGGTTTGTCTCCTTTGATAACAGTACCTTCTAATATAAAGGCTTCTTTCCCCCCTTCCAATGCTTTCCTTCCCAGTATACTCATGGATAATGTTGTTAGCCTCTCTTGACAGAACAAAACAATTATTTTTATATGTGATACAGATAAGCAAGTATTTATCTCTCATTGTACTTACTCTAGTAATCATTATTTCCACAAGATCCTTTTTCAACTAATTTTTTTGCAAATAAAGAATGATCAGAATGATGCACACTATTCTGAATCAGCTTTCATCCTTGTGTAACACAGTGGCACAAGAAGTTTACTACATAATTCATCTAATGACACAGTCCACTTTTATGTATGTGTTTAATGCAGCTGCTCTAATTTTCTTACTATTTGTCCTCTCTAATAGGAATGATTTGTAGTAGATATTTGTTATTTTTCAATTGCCTTTCATGTTATATGACCAGAGTTCATTTCACATTTATTATTTCTGTCCCTAAATTACTTCATCTTGCAATTAAGACATTCTTACTCTTCTGTTTGCTGACAATTCCTCATAGATTTGTACCACCATCATGACTCACAAATTGCTAAACAATACTGGTATCAATATCAATGCTAGGGAAACATTTTTTAGGATATTCTCCAAAATTCTATCCATACAAAAAAACTGACCTAATGAGTTCTACAAAAGACACCTATCAATATTGGATTTATTGCCATTAGAAACCCCAGTACAACCCTCTTCAAAAATGTTATTTAGATTCTCTTTAATTTACAGAATTCTCTCTCATTTCTTGAAATATCACATCAAGAAACAAAGTTGCCTGTTGTGACTGCCTCCCTGTTTTATGTTTTTAAGAAACATAATAAACCCATGACAACTTGATTTACAGTCACACCTCCTAGTGTACCATGTTCCTCTGATCTCATCATATCAGCAGTTCATATTCTGTCACTGTGATGTCCACATTTCTTGCTTTGGTGAACAAATATTTCACTCGTGTCTCACTGATTTCATTAATTTTCCTAGCTGGATTGGGTACAATAATTTCATTGTAGGCTTGCTCTGCAGATGTTCTTGTGTATATTATTTCTTTCTTCTGTCATCTTTCCTCTTTATCCATGCTGTTCTTTTATACAGCTGTTGCTCTTTTATATGCAATTTTCCCATATTGAAACCAGTCCTGAAGACCACACAGAGGCTTCCAGCCTTTTCTTCATTTTCTTTTGAACAAACATTTTCATTCAGTGTGCTGATTTTCTGGTACATTTTACCACTTTGTGTGAAAGCCTTCAGCAAACTCGAACCACACCATGATCTCTATACTTCTCTGTTTCTTTTCTGGAAACACAAAAGGCAACAGAAAATCAACCTACAACAGAAAACCATCCTTAAGACTACAGTTTTATAAATGACGGTCTTATGCACTAAAGGTGAGTTTGAAATTTTCACTCTTTCGTGGCTGTTTGCAGGAGTTTATCACTCCCTGCTAACACAAATGTGAATGAGGATGTGCTCCCAACTGGTTCTGTAAAGCATTCGGTATTAAAAATAATCCTTCCTGCTCTTTCCCCAAAAAGACTTCCAAATCATTTTACTTATTTGGTTTACAATCAATATTTGTTGCAACACTATTGAAAGAAAGCAAACAACAGGGTCAGATGATAATTAACAGCTGTGTGCAGAGGGAATATTCTTAAATGCAGTCTGCTGCTAAAAATAGTGCAAGTTACACCATTCCTCTGGAGAAATGGTCTGCAGGTAACCAAGCTGTGTGTACAAATTACTGTCTTTGGGATCAATCTAAAATTTTCCTGTACCCAGAATGGGATCTTCTAGTGAACAAGGTTTATGTTTACTGTGTATAAATGATATGTACCAAAATTTTGTCCTACAGGACAATAAACATTCTCTGGGGTACAAGTTTCTAGCACACAATATTAACTTTTTTAAAGTTGCCATTTACCCATAGGTTACAGAATTATTCTTGTTCACTTCCTGTAGCAGTGATACTTAAAGATAAAATCTAGAACTGATGACATTTCCAGTTCTGGGGTCCCCACTACAAGAAAGACATGGACCTCTTAGAGTGCATCCAGAGGAGGACCACAAAACTAGTCAGAGGGCTCCCCTATGAAAAGTGTCTGAGAGAGTCGGAGTTGTTCAGCCTGAATAAGAGAAGGCTCCGGGGAGACCATCTTGCAGCCTTTCAATATATAAGGGGGGCTTAAAGAAAGATGGAGAGACACTTTTTACCAAGGTCTGTAGTGACAGGACAAGGGACAATGGTTTTAATTGAAAGAGGGTAGATTTAGTTTGGATATAAGGAAGAAATTTATTACAGTAAGGGTGGCAAGACATTGGAACAGGTTTCCCAGAGAAGTTGTGGGTGCCCCATCATCGGAAGTGTTCAAGGTCAGGTTTGACAGGGCTTTGAGCAGCATCATCTAGGGGAAGATGTCCCTGCCCATGGCAGGGGAGCTGGATCAGATGATCATTAAAGGTCCCTTCCAAACCAAACTATTCTGTGATTTTATGACTTTTTAATTTTCTTTTTTTAACCACCCATTGCACAATTAAAAGAAAGATAATTTCTAGGTGAATTTACAAGGGACAAAAATCCTTTTTTTCTTGTTTTTATCATTCATAATATTTCATAATAAAATTGCTGATCAGTTTCAGGGGATTCCCCTTCCAGAAGCAGAACCACAGAGCTAAGGCCACATTCTTTGCAGAAAGAATGCTGAAACTGTCTATATGTCAAACAGAACCTAGAAATGCTAAACATATCCTTTTCATTTGCCTGGACAGTGAAAAAAATACCGGACTGACATCTGTCATGTCTCTCACACTTCTTGCTTCATCTCCTCAAGCTGCATTTGTCATAGTTAACTTTGTGGGACAAAACTCACACGCCAGCTCATAAGCATCTACGTGGCTGTCGGTTGCCTTAATGGTTGCCAACACAGTGGTCTTCAGGAAATACTGTGTGGCTCAGCTGAACAGAATACTTGCTCGAAGTTGCTGATGTGTCCTTGCCTTGATGGAGAAACTCTTTTTTCGCTGGGAGGAATAGCAGCAATGCGTGCAAACAAATCTGATTTCATTACGACTAGTTATCTGATTGTTACATAAGCCTTCGCAATGTCTTTTTTTTTTTTTTAATGCAGACTAGTTTCCATGACAAATAGCTTAAGAATGTGTTATGGTATTGTTTTCTCTTTTTCTTCTTTCAGTGTGAAATAGTATTAGTCACAGCCGAGTAAATTTTGAGGCCTGGAGAGGAAACACAAGGACATATGCTTCCCGAGCAGCGTCTCCCACTCTGGGTCACTCCAGTTAGTATCTTCTCTGCAAGACAGCAGCATCACAGCAGCTTTCAGGTGGGCTCCATGATAGTTTCTGGGTATAAAAAATTTTCAGACCAGTCTTCCATCTCTTCAGAGTATGGATTGGAGGGGGAGGTTTGTAATGTGTGATTTACAGACAGGTGAACATTACACTTGATGATAACTTATGTCAAGTATCTTTATATATCAGAGAATACTTATGTGCAGTTCCTACTAAAAAGGGGATCATGCACAATGGTAAATGATTTATAGCGCGTTTTCTTTTGCCAGCTACATTTGTACCCAATCCATATCTTGCTGAAACCTAAATACAACTATGTCAGAGCTAACAAAATTGGAAAAAGCTAGTAACTGCAGCAATTGTTATGTATCTAGGCCTCCCATCAGTGCATATACTTAGTAAACTTTCTTAGGACACTGTTGTGGTCTTCTTGGTATTATTTGTTCTGAGTAAAGTACAGAAAGCAAAACATTCCTGATGCAAACACAGGAAAACAAAAGTTAGAGAAGGCATGACAACCATATTGCTTTGCTCCTGCACAAAGTACTGCTATAATTTGTCTTATATTGTTTTCTCAGTCTACCACTGCATGACTAGCCTCAGAACCTGCGTGTCTTCCATTAGAGCTGTGTTACTCTGTCTTTTCCATGCTTGCTTCACTATAACCGGTTATGAATTCTTTGTGTTTCACCATCATACTGGTCATAGGGAGAACTGGGTACAAGAGCTGGTAAAGTGTGACTCTTTCATCCTTCCTACGCTACTGTTGTGCCTCAGCAATGGAGCTTACCTTACATGGAGAAGGGCGGTGTGAGCACAAATGCAAGATGCCCATTTTCAACACTATATTTATTCTCTCTGCTTTTCTCCAGGACGTAAGTTTGTTGAGTGCAATGTTTGAGATTCGATAAGGAATTTTCTTCCTTTTTTTTTTTTTTTTGACAGCGAGAGTATTGTAGAGCTGAGGACAAACCAAGAAATTGCTTATAAAAATGTTTTTCACTCTTAGATATGTTTAGTTTTCTTGAATCTGACACCTATATGGCACAGCAACAAACATGAGATAAACTGAATCAAAAGTCAAGCAGCAGGCTAAGTGCCTTTAACTTTTCCCCCTTCTCCCCTTTTCCTCTTAGGCAGCCTTGCATTGTTAGCCATTTCAGAACTGTCAGTGAGAGCAGAAAGCTGAAATGTCTGTGTCCGTGTACAATGAAACAGTGATAGAATTTAAAAAAAAAAAAAAAATCTCACTCCCAAAAGTTATTTTGTGTCTAAAGTGAAGAAAACAATCTAAAAATGCACTCTGGCAAAGGAATAGAAGAAGGGTGGCTCATTAGTCAGAGAGAAAACATGGAAAATTGCCCCGAAACAAACACTGACAAAGTATGCAGGAAACAAGGCAATGCTTCTTGTGCTCATTAACAGACAGAGACAATACTGGAGCTACATAAGGAGGCAGTCCGCATTTATTACAGATAGGAGGAAATAAATGTTTTAGATCTGAATAGGTCACATTCAAGTCCTATCGAACTCTCTACTGACCTATTTCAACTCTATGTCTTCTCTATATTACACTCAAAGAACACAAAATATGGGTTGACAGCTTTTAGCAGACACAAATCTTGTCTTGTAGGACTGAGCAATTCCAGTGCAGAAACAAAAGCTTGTTAAACTGGGCATTGTACAAGTATCACAAAAAATGCAGTCTCACCTTAAAGAAGTTCTAATGGGAGAATAAGGAATATGATTACAGGTGGCTGCACATAGGCAGACTGGAGAACGCAAGAAAATACTGAATAATATTGATGAAATTGCCCATCACGGAGTGCTGCCAGTGCATGTTTTGCCTTTAGGTATAAGGTTATTATATACAACAAACTGAATGTTTATCTTCGTGCATATGAGATAGTACCCTTTCCAAATACTCAGTTAAACTTTTCAAGTCTGGTCCTCTATTTTATTCTATTCTATTTCAGACCATCTTTCTATTGTCTAAAGATTTTCCACAGTGTTTTAAATTATATGACTAACAAGTCTCACCTGTTGATTTTTCTCTCAGCCTCCCCCTGAAAAAGAACCTGAAACGATGTGACTTATTTTGCTTTGCGTTTTCCTTTTCTTCAGAAGTGTGTTGCTAGGTATTGTTAGAGAAAGCACTTAGAGTGAGAAGTGGTGACACTTATGACAGTTCCAAGTTTCTGAAGTGAATTACTTCACAGCCTTGGACTGCCCCCTAAAAATTTTCAATTTTTCTCTCATTTTCTCTCCTGCACCTGCAGACAGCTCCCTTGTGCCAAGGGACTGAAACTGTCAACCAGATTCTTCACCTCAAAGATTTAGGTGATGTTTTTTTCCTTAAGTATCCTAAGCCAAGTGCTGGAATACTTTGAAGAGAACATTCAAGACCTTGAACTTCATTCATTTTCTAACAAGAGGCTGTGTACAGCAGAGGACTGCCTGTAGAGCTGTGGAGATGTACTGTGGTACCATGTCCTATTTAGAATTTTTTAAGTGTTGTAATCCTTGTGCCCTGGCAGGCCAAATTGCCATGGAACAACTGAGGGGTGAAGAAAACATGAAAACACATTATCTACTAGGATTTGACACAGTCTTTTACTTGACATTTGTAGTTGAGTTGATGTGGATGTGAGGAATCCATATCCACTGAGAATAAACCTTGCTGGTATTATGAACTTTCAAAATAGCAAAATATTATTTGAAATTAAGAAAATATTAAAAATAGAAGTACTTTTTTTTTCTGCTGCTTTTTAAGCTTTTAGGGTTTATTTGTTACTAACAGTAGTAGAAATAATTCTGCTACTCATTCACTACTATAGTTTCCACAAAGTTTTCAGGGGAAAAATATGTCTATTTATATGTGTAAATATATATATATACAGATGGTCACTCACAGATATGTGTATATCTCTCTGTATGCACTGTGTGGGGAAAGATTATCAGGTAAGTAAGGACTGAAGCAGGCAGGGTGATCAGGTGCCTAGCTGGGACTGAAAGCTTTGGCTCGAAGACTCTGCTGCCTGTGTTATTTAGACTGAGATGCAATGAACTATAACCCAAACGTATTTTTGACAAAATCCTGTTTGGCTCAGAAAGTTTCTTCTTTTTCAGGTGCAAAGTTATAACGAAAATGAGACCTGAAAAGAGCCAGCAAAATGGTTTCTCCTCTGCACAAATTTACTCATCTCGCTTCACATGTTCCCATCATATCTGCTGCAAAATCAACGTACAAGAGAGAGCAAAAAGGTAGCTATGACAAAGCTTAAGATAAGAAACAGTTTCGTAGATTACAAAATCTGAAATTTTTCTTCTTCTCTTTCCATCATCCTCTAAACAAAGGAATTTTATGACATTTAAAACCACTGTTGATTCTGCTGAATCAAAATAAAGTTGTTGCATTATTAGGTATTAATTTACACCACACTGATGCAAATAACTAGACTGTGCAGATGATCATCGAAGCAGAATTGTTGCTAAACTTTTATAATTTTATAATTCAAATGGCCTAAACTTTAACATGCAAGTAGTCACTTCTAGGTACCCTAATTTTTGGATGATAGCTTCTGGCATGCTTTTGCTCTTCGAAGGAATGCTCACCTTCACATTTGGAAAACTCAGTCCATCAAATTGATTTCTTAAAAACATTAATCACTTCTGAAAATGTAAACGCCACATCATTCCGAATGAAACAGTGAAAAGTACAGGAGTTACATAATTTGCTCCCAAATTCTACCCAGAGAAACTAAGCATACGAAACTGAGATGATAATTTAACTTTCAGCCAGAGAGCATTTTATGTTTTTCTTTAAGGACCAGCTTCTAAACTTCTTCATTTTTTCTCATTTCCCTTTAATGAGGGCAAAAATGTATGTCAGTTGAAACTGACATTGAACATAATTTGCCAGAATTGTAATTTTCCTGTCAAAAACGCAATGAAAAAACTTTTGAGCTCTGATAGTGTTGCTGGTGTGCCCAGTTTTTTCTGGGACAGGCCATCTCTAGAGATAAAGTGTCCATCACTTTATCTACTCTGAAAATGGAAAAAAAATGGCCTATAAAGTGGTAATTCTGTGTCACATTTACATTTCTACTGGGAGGAAAACTATAAAGCCAGCTATATACTACATCAAGCCAAGAACAAATTTAGTAGGAGAGGGAAGAGAGTTACGAAAGGATTTTAATCTACCCACCCACTTAGGTCTTTCTAAAGTAGTAGTGCACTTTATCTCCAGATTTGTAAACCCTCCCAGCTGGAGGTATGGAACTGAGGAGGAGTTCAAAGAACAGAACATTGTTTAATAGACTGAAAAAGGAGGAAATCTAGTTCTCATTTTCACCTATGCATTTGGACAGCATTTTCAACATTTTCAGTTTATGAACTCCAAACAATTTGAAACAAATTCTAATTGAGTTTTTAGAAATATTTGAGCATATTTCCTAACACTGGTCTTTTGCATGTGCAGTATCTTCATCTCAACTTCTCTAGCTTTGCCATTATCAAACTCTTGGAGAGCTACACAGATATTTATGAGCCAACCCTGCCTGCTCATCGTCATCATAATCTCCCTTTTCATGTCTTGCATCATTTCATAGTTGAAGTCCCTAAACACACTCACTTGATCAATCCAACATGTTTTCATTGCAAAGAACAATCTGGTGATTGGTAGATTGCTTTGAAGTACTTGGCAAACCAGGTCCCACATAAAAATGTCAGAAGATGTAAAGTTGAAGTATACTCTTGGACCAAACACTCACCTTCCAGACAAGTTTTACAGTGAGTGTTTTACATTAACTTGGTCCTAATGATTTTTTATATAGTCAACTGATAAACATTTCTTCAAAAAAAATGTCATACACGCTAGTGTGAAATCATTTGCTTCTACTCTCTACATATTGGGACAGACAGATCTTAAACCAGCTCTTTTCCAGCCAAGATGAATACAGTTTTCTTGTATGTGTGCCCAATATTTATAGACCAGTACAGGTCTACATAAGTTACCTAGGATCTCCTTATAGTCGCTTGATAGAAATTGACCCTATTAAGCTGCAGTTCAAATCTTCCTAAAATTTATGTCTATATTTCTCCAATTAGTACAAGAACAGCCTGGGGTGATCAGCTCAGTGGAGCTGTCACTCTGATGGGATGACGTTGTAGTTTAACTCCAATAGGCAGCTAAGCCCCACACAGCGACTTGCTCACTCCCTCCCAGTGGGATTGGGGAGAGAACTGGAAAACTAAAAGTGATAAAAATCATGGTTTGGGATATCGACAGTTTTACAGGTAAAGCAAAAGCTGCACACACAAGGAAAGCAAGACAAGGAATACATTCACTACTTCACATCGGCAGGCAGGTGTCCAGCCATCTCCAGGAAAGCAGGGCTTCATCATGCATAATGGTCACTTGAGAAGACAAACGCTGCCATTCCAAAAAAATCCCCCTTCCTTCTTCTTCCCACAGCTTTTTATAGTTGAGCATAACATCATATGGTATGGAATATCCATTTGGTCAGTTGGGGTCAGCTGTCCTTGCTGTGTCACCTCCCAGCTTCTTATGCACTCCTAGCCTACTTCCTGGCAGGGCAGTGTGAGAAGCAGAAAAGGCCCTGACCCTGTGTAAGAACTGCTCAGCAATAACTAAACTATGCCTGTGTTATCAACACTGTTTTGGTCACAAATCCAAAACACAGCACTATATGAGGTATTTATGAAGAAAATTAACTCTATCCCAAGCAAAACTAGTATAGATGATTTACATTGTAGGAGACAGATTCATGTCTGTTTTCTTAACTTGATTCAAATCATCATTTTGCACTGAGGACAGTGTCATAGAATCATACAATAATTTAGGTTGGAAAAGACCTTTAAGACCATCTAGTCCAACCGTAAACCTAACATTGTCAAATCCACTATTAAACCACGTCCCTAAGTGCCACATGTACAGGTCTTTTAAATACCTCTAAGCATCGTGACTAAACCACTTCCCTGGGCAGCCTGTTCCAATGCTTGATAACCCTTTTGCTGAAGAAACTTTTCCTAGTATCCAATCTAAACCTCCCCTGACACAACTTGAGGCCATTTCCTCTCATCCTGCCACTTGTTACACAGCAGAAGAGACCAACACCTCCTTTCAAGTAGTTGTAGGGAGCAAGAAGGTCTCCCCTCTGTCTCCTCTTCTCCAGACTAAACAATTTCAGTTCCCTTCGCCGCTCCTCATAAGACATGTGCTCTAGACCCTTCATTATCTTCACTGGTCTTCTCTGGACCCGCTCCAGCACCCGAATGTATTTCTTGCAGTGAGGGGCCCAAAACTGAACACACTTCTTGAGGTGCAGCCTCACCAGTGCCAAGTACATTGGCACAATCACTTCCCTACTCCTGCTGGCCACACTATTCCTAATACAAGCCAGGATGTCATTGGCCTTCTTGGCCACCTGGGCACACTGCTGGCTTATGTTCAACCAACTGTCAACCAACACCCCAAGGTCCTTTTCCTCCAGGCAGATTTCCAGCCACTCTTCCCCAAGCCTGTAGCATTGCATGGGGTTGTTGTGACTGAAGTGCAGAACCCAGCACTGAGCCTTGCTGAATTTCATACAATTGGCCTCAGCCCATCGATCCAGCTCCCTCAGTACCCTCAGGTGGATCTCATCTGGCCCCATAGACTTGTTGATAACCATTTCCCCCTGGATTATTTGGGCTTCATTCTGCTCCCTGTCTCTGTCTTTCAGCTCAGGAAGAACTCAGCCTGAGAACAACTAGTCTTACTATTAAAGACTGAGGCAAAGAAGGTGTTAAGTACCTCAGCCTTTTCCTCATCCTTCGTCACTATGTTTCCCCCCGCATCCAATAAAGGATGGACATTCCCCTTAGCTCTGCTTTTGTTGTGAATGTATTTATAGCAACATTTTTTTACGGTCTTTTATGGCAATAGCCAGATTAAGTTCTAGTTGGGCTTTGGCTCTTCTAATTTTCTCCCTGCATAACCTCACGACATTCTTGTAGTCCTCCTGAGTTGCCTGACCCTTATTCCAAAGGTCATAAGCTCTCTTTTTTTTGTTTACTGAGTTCCAGCAAAGCTCTCTGTTCAGCCAGGCCAGTCTTTGTTCCACCAGCTCATTTTTTGGCACATAGGGACAGCTGCCTTCTGCACCTTTAAGATTTCCTTTTTGAAAAATGTCCAGCCTTTCTGGTCTCCTTTGCCCTTCAGGACTGCCTCCCAAGGGATCATGTCAATCAGGCTCCTAAACAGATCAAAGTCTGCCCTCCAGAAGTCCAAAGTGGCAGTTCTGCTAACACCCTGCGTAACCACGAAGGAATAAAGATGGAGAGCGTTCATTTCCCTCTACTGGCACAAGTAGTTCTAGACCCTCTTTTCAAATATTGTATTATGCGCATCGACATCGTAATAACCAGTCACTGAGAGAACACAGGTATGGATTATAAACCATAAGGTTATGTCAGTCAAACTTTAAAAATACAGAAGACCTTTATTCAGGCTGCCTGTTTGATAAGACAAGGGGTAATGGCTTTAAACCAAAGGAGGGTAGATTCATACTAGATATAAGGAAGAAATTTTTTACGAGGGTGGTGAAACACTGAACAGGTTGCCCAGAGAGATCATAGATGTCCCATGCCTGGAAACACTGAAGGTCAAGTTGCATGGGGGTCTGAGCAACCTGGCCTAGTTGAAGAGGACCATGCTCACTGCGGGGGGGTTGGGCTAGAAAACCTCTAAAGGTCCCTTCCAACCCAAAATATTCTATGACTCTGTGTTTTTGGGTATATGCAGAAGCTGACAAGAGAACAAATGAGCAACCTTTATTTTGTGATCTCTTACTATTTTTTTTTTAATTCTGAAAATTTATTTACTGTCTGTCTACTAATTAATTGTGTTGCAATGCATTTAGCCAACAGACTTCTAGACCCAACGCATTGAATGAACGCAAGGCAGAATTCCAGAATCAGCAGACAAATGAGAGGCAACAGTTTGCTTGAGCATGCAAAGCAACTAAGTGTTAAGACACCATAGCATATTCTGAGCCTTATTCCTGTAATTGAGACATTGAACTACATTCACTACTTTTTCCTTTTATCCATGCCAAAGTCACCAGTAAAATCAGTACCCTGCAAAAACACAAAATGACACATTTCTTTATCTTCTGATACAGCCATTTAAACAAAACAAACAACACCACCTCCCCCCTAAAAAAACCAAACAGAATAATAAATTTTACTTATTATCTTCCATGATGCTCTGCTTTCTGATAATGACAATTAGTACCATAAACTTAAGTTCTTTGATCTCTTCGGAATGTGAGGTTTTTGCCTGAGTGTTCCTGGATGTGTGTGAACATGTGTGGGTTTGTGTGTTTGCTTGTGTGCAAAACCCTGCAAAAGCAAGTTATTTGCCATCTGTCTCATCAATATCAGTCTATACCATTTGAAATTATTTCTGATACTTTGCCATTGCAGGAGATTGTATATACAATAAAGCAAACAAGAGCTTCATCCTACCTGTTATTAACAGCCTACCTCTCAAGAATTACTGTCTGGCTATAAAATGGTTCACCCGTGAAACAGGTAAATTTAATAGGATCAATTTTCTTCAGTGATATTCTGTTCAATGTTAAACTTCACCCATGGCAACAGAGATTCTAAATTCTTGCTTAGGGCTAGAAAACTAAGACTCTCTATCATTAGTGTTCAGCATGGCTAGACAGTTCTCTTGAAGCCAATTATTAGCCAGTGTGTCCATGTCAAAAGAAGCTGGAAAAAGTTAATGTACTTGGGAAAGTGAAAAAAATACCTGATTCAATTCTCTGCAGGAAATCCCAGTGACTAGATAACATATAACTCTCCTACCACTACTGTAGTAGTTAAATAAAGGGAAGGGAACATCCACTTACCAAAGTGAATGGAATCTTCTCTGATTGTTCCGAGGGGCTCGCAGACTTCCCACTTCCCCACACTAACAGGAAATCGTGGCAGGTCAGCCTTGGCCAGCTGCCAAATGCCCACCCAACTGCTCCCTTCTCTCCTCAACAGGACAGAAGAAGAAAACAGGATGGAAAAGATCATGGGTTGAGAGAAAGACAGGTAGATTGCATGTTAGTTACTGTCGTACGAAAAACAGACTTGGTGGAAACTAATTTAATTTAGTGTCAATTAAAATACATTTGGGTAGCGAGACATAAACAAACAAACAAAATATTAAAAAAACACCTTCCTGCCAGCCTTTTTTTATCAAAGGCTCAACTCTTTCATTCCTTCTAAAAAATAAATAAATAGATAAATTATTTGAGCAGTGGGAAACAAGAAGACAAAGATTAAAACATCACCTTTCTTGCCCTCTTTCCCACTGCAGCCCCCCCGCCTCCTCCCCCCGCGGGGCGCAGGGCTGGGGCTGGGGGCTGCGGTCAGTCCCTCCCAGCCCCTCTCGGCCGCTCCTCC
>Ga0065711_1004112_pt1 | contig 42246 bp, 19 predicted proteins | sample Hoacrofraction12_FD_59098 | JGI IMG/M metagenome (GOLD analysis project Ga0065711, IMG submission 59098) | Hoatzin crop microbial communities from Cojedes, Venezuela - Epithelial fraction 12 v2 (version 2) | ecosystem: Host-associated > Birds > Digestive system > Esophagus > Crop | place...
ACCATTTCATGGTCACTGCAGCCGAGTCTACCTCCAACCTTCACATCCTCCACCAGTCCCTCCTTGTTTGTTAACACGAGGTCCAGCAGCCATACATGGAGAGTGGATTGGCAACTATATCAGCCAATTCCCTCAGGACCCTGTGATGCATCTCGTCAGATCCCATAAACTCATGTATCTTCAGGTTCCTCAGGTAATCATGAATTTGACCTTCTCTTAGAGTAGGAGGGACATTTTTTTCTTTGACCTTCAGTCACTGAAGGTCTTCTCTGACTTTTCTTCAACCTTCAGTCACTTCTTCAGTGACTGTCTTCACTGTGAAAAAGTTGGAACTGACTCAGCAGGAAATTTTATTATTAGGTTACCTAGCCTGGTATATCCCTGGTAAAATAACACACAAAAGAGAGATACTTCCTGCTCTGCTGTGTCTTCTGTATATTTCGTGTCAAATGGGAATGGGTTGTTTTGCCCTTCTCTTAATTGAAAGCCAGTCGTCCACAGTAGATATTGCAAACATCTCTATTGACTGTTTTCTCTTCCATAAACTGGCAATAGAGCTTTGAGCATCTCTCAGTTTGGACAGCCCCAGAGACGAATACAGAGCACCCTGGAAGTTAAATTGGTCGTCCAAGGCGATTTTTCAAATATTATCAGTTCCATTTCCCTCCCACACCCCACCGCACCACAATGAAGTTGCTCCAAGATAGTCAACGCCAAAAAAAGAGACATTGTTTTATCCAAAGAAAAAAATATCTGTAGTAGTTCTCCTGCAACACTCTCCTCAGTCTCCGGCACAGCTACTAATGAAAAACTCTGCAAAGCATCATGGTTTGAAAAAGAAATGGCAAGGAAGGGAATGAAAGGAATGGAGCCTTTGACTGTTACTTGCTCCCAGAGTGATTTGCATTTGTTTTCAGTGCTGGGAACAGAGAGTAAGATCCAGTAAAGACACCAAATACATTATAACCCCTGTGTCAAGCTTCTGTGGAGTATATAAAGGTTTAGCTTTGTTCTTTCAGCTTCCTAGTGCTAGATGTTTTCATCACTGTCTTCTCTTTTTGAGTCTGAATTTTTTTGGGTTTCATTTTCTAGATGACCTTTACTTTCTAACCAGTTCCCTGAATAACAGTCATAATTATTGCAAAATCCTGGTTTCTCATTTGATAGGTAGTACAAAACAAAGCTGGACACATGGAGATCAGCACATTGACCAGCACACTGGATACTGTTGAGACTTTAATCTCAGCAACCCTCAAAAACCTTAGTTAATATACAGTTGCTATGTGACCCCACAGCTTTCAGAGTCACTGTAGCAAATCCACAGGCTACAGACAAAGAAACACACATCTGTCAAGCAAAACGCAGTCACCTACTTTCACACCTAAAACATGCCTGCAAATGCCCAATTTCTTTTAGAGGGATTTTAGAAGAGACAGAAATCTGTGTATTTGCGGATAAAAATCTAATTTGGCTGAAAGGAACAAAGAACAATATTTCCCCTGGGTAAGGTACCCTGTCATATATCAGTTTATTGGAATGTGCCTGTTTACAGTCCACTTCAGGATGCTTTGGGGGGAGATACTGGTCCTGCTGCTCTGGCTGTTCCCATACCCCTGACCTCCAGAAGACCACAGGTGGCATGATGGTGTGAGAGGTCTTGGCCCCATGGCAGAGGGGAAAGGAAGCAGGCAAGTGCTGACAGCAAGGCAGGGAGCACAGAAACCCTTCAGCCCTTGCTGCTGGGCACCTCAGGGAGAGTGGGATGAGAAGGACGTCTCTGTCTCTTGTGTTCTCTGGGAGCGTCCTCCTGACACACTCCAGCTCTCTGGGGACTTTCCGAGTGGGGAAAATGAAGTAGCTTTTTCCCCTCCCTGTCTTTCAAAGTCTGTTGTGGCAGCTGAAATAGAAAGCTTCAGCTTTTCCTCCTCAGCTCCCCGAAGGCGATGCCAGCGAGGCTGCCACATCCTCCCTGCCCCAGCCCTGGGCCGTTCCACAGCACTCAGAAGGGGCTTTCGCAGTCCCAGGTCACCTCTAAGGTGTGGCCTCCCTCACAGCTAACCTTGCCCTGCCTCAGAGTGATAATATTAATTGGTTTCTGCAGCTTGCCAGCCCTTCGGGTAAACCCAGAGGGTCCTCGCAGCCAGAAAAGCACATTCTTCAGAAGGTCCCCAACTCCAGGTCCGCACAGCCCTGGAGCTTCCAACCCCACGGTGCCGTGGGCCTCTGTGCCTGCCTGTGCCGGGTGCCAGGGAACGCTGCAGTAAAGAGCACCATCACACGAGAGATACTTGATCCAGTCAGGCAAAACAAGCTGAACAAGGGGGGGACACCACAATGTGCACACTGCCGTTCTGTCTCCTCTCCATTTGTTCTAGCCTGCTCATCTTTCAGGGTGTTGCATTATAAAAGCAAATACCTGGAAGCTCAGCATGAAACACATCACCTTTCTGGGTGTACGTGATCACTAGCACAGCCCCAGAGCTGGCTGTTGAAATAGAAGCTTTCTCTGACAGATCTCCTGGTCTGTTTTATGCTCTTCTTTTTTTTCTGAAGAGCAACAGCCCCATGCATAAGGTTTTAATTGTCCCTGTAAGAACACCGCAGTTCCCTGTTCCAAACTTGGTCTTTCTGCACTAAGTTTTTGCCTCCCTTAAGTTGCAAATGAGATCCACTGAGCATTGCAAAGTGAAGCATAATGGACTACTGCTAGGCTTCATTCTAGAGATTAAAAAAAAAAAATAAAGGAATATGCCAAGGGTAACAACTTTGAATTGTCTGAATTGGCCTCGTTACCTAAGAGTCATTTTTAGGAAAGTCTGTCATTCAAGGTCCAGCTGAGTCTACATGCTGCAATTCACAGAACTAGTGTCATTAAAGGAAAGAATTCCTGCTTTGCCTGCTCTCAAGTGTGAGCCAGCAGATTGCCATCCGCGCAAGCTCACAAGGGACAGACTTCAAGCAACCACTTTGGGTGGTTTATTAGACTTCTACTCTGAAATAGAATGACAGTGACAAAGAATTTCCGGTTATTTGTTGGTTTTTTTTTTTTATTGGAACAGTTTCTCCACCTGTAGCTTACACAAGGTGAAATGCTGTTTCTGAATCCTTTTGTATTTGCTGTAGGGTGCTGACATTGGAATTTGATTTATTTAAAGAAAAAAGAAACTCTAGTATGTGACCCCCAGATCATTTCTTTTCTAGCTTTTACAGTTTCTATTTGACTTTAAATTTCAGGATGTTCATTTGTAATGCATAAATCTGAGTGATTAGTTTAGCTCCACCAAGCAAAACTGCAATTTAGGAAGACACAGACAAAAGAAGTACAGAGAAGGAATTTTAAAAAAGCTTTCTTCTCTCTATCAGAATACATACTTTTAAAACGTGGGGGGTTGTTTTTGTTTTTTGGTTTTTTTATTATAGGATTGAGTCATGATTTTGTGAAACTCCAAATTCAGGAGAAAATTCAGGTTATCTCTGCGAAGACGCGTGACAAGATTGAAAACAACTGCTCACTGAAGCTCAGTTTGCTGCCAAAACACTGCCTTATGACAAATGCATCGTCTTCTAAAACCATTAATCTAGTTTATATAAAAATTTTCTATAACACTTCTTTACAGGCTCAAAAACTAACTTCACTGTTTTTTACAGGGAGAACATTTAGGAACCACAAGGAAGGCATAAAATAAGGCAATCAAGACCCAGCTTCTTAAAGTTAGAAAAATGACAAAATTGTTTTGAAGACTTGAAAGCTTCTGAGGTAATGGAGGAAATGCTGCAAAAAATGTGCTCACAGAGCAAAAAGATGAAGGACTGCAGAACTCAGGCTCCTTTGGCAGCCCCTCCTCATCCTCCTCAGTCTCCTGGAGGGCTGTCCCTTGTGTGGAGCCATGGGACAGCTTTGGATCAGTTTCTGCCACAGAGCTGGGGAGAGACAGGGTCTCCAAGAAAACCCCATTTACTGTTCTCGCTGCTGCTAGGCCTGGGAGAGGTGGGACCACTCCCTGTAGCTGTGTCTCCACATGTCCAGATCCCAACTCAGCCAAAAAAGATATGTCCTACGCAAAGAGGGCACAGTGAACAGCTTGTCACCCCCTCCAACTTCTCCCACATTTTGTCAGCCTGCGAATGCACACACTCAAGCACTGCTATTTAGCTTCCTTCATCCAAGAAGAAAGATTTGCTGCAACTTCTGCCCTCCCTCCACGTCAAATCAGCAGCAACCCCCTGCCAGACACTCTCTTTCCCAGAAGAGGCAACAGCTTCTCTCAGGGGTATGAGCACACCGCTCCCATGTGCACTGTTACCCTCCATCCTTCTCCTAAAAAAGCTCTGAAGGAAATTCTAGTGAAAGTTCCATCTCCTTTCCATACCTTCAGGAGTGACACCGCCTCCTTTGCTCTGAGGTTGTTTATGGGGAAAGTAAATAGTCCTGCTTTTCTCTGAGTTCCCTCAACAAGCTCCTTCCAGTGGGACCCAGGAGGATGCTTTGCAGCTGTCTTGACTCCTGGGGTACAGCAGGCCCCTGGAAAATTCCTGCAGGTTTCTCTGTGGGAGCCCACATCGAATTTCCTCAGTTTAATAAACTACTGCTTGACACCTGAGTCATAATAATTAAGCATTTTATCTTCTAAGCACATAAGAAGTGAGGAGTAAATCACAGTATCAAGGAAAGAGGTGTAAACCAATGTATTTTACTTCATATTTGCTTTGTAAATTTTCTACCACAGATCTGCTAAAGACAGTAACTCACTAAACTCAGTCATGCATTTGAGTCTGAAGTGTGGTGGGATTTGATCTTCTCAGTCCATATGAGGACGTTAAACAACACCCACTGGAAAATACATCATCTGCAACCTGGAACAGGTCCTGCACAACATCTTCCTCCTCATGCGTGGAAGTGATCCCTCCCATTCAGCACATGTTTTGAGTCACATCTGAGGTACAACATATGGTTTCCATGCTAGCAGTCCTGTCTCTGAAAGGAAACTGCTGTGGAACAGGCACCTCAAAGGAAACTGTGAGGAGAAGATAGCCCTAGGCTCACACTCTGCTCTGTCTTGGTAAACAGCAAAGCTAGAGTAGTCATGATCAGACCTCGCCTTGCAAACATATGAGCAGCTTTGCAAATGACTTGGCTAGCTTGAGCAATTCTGTTTCTAGTGTCAAGAGGACACCAACCACACACTCATTCATGCTACACCTCAGGGCACGTGACTTCATGAACTGCGTCTGCCAGATAAAACATTCGTGTCTGCTCTGAATCAGACACTCTCCTGTACATCAGTGCCAACAGTAGATTGCTCATTTCATCTACCTCTGATTTCCCCACTGCTGATAGCAACAGATCCTAGAAAATTAGGTGTGATTTCGACAGTCAGCTAGTCCTGGAAACTGGCTCTTCAACCATTTCAGCTACTGAGCCTTCTGGAACAGCTCGAGCTGTAATGAAGTGTTCAATGCTTTTGCCTTTTTTGTGATATGTTGGTGCAGTTTTTCCATGTTGTTGCTAATTTGCCAATGAAACATGGCACGTAGAATTCGTATGTTGTGCTGGGGACAAACTGTTTAGAAGGCAGCATCAGGAAACTACATATTAAACTGTTTCCCAGTCAAAAAAGCATAAGAATTTCATGCAAAATAGTTCTATAACCTGTTGTCCTGAGGGATACCGTCAATAAAATAGGTTTAATTTTATCTGTGCCAAAGCTAGTTAAAGGGGAACTGTTTATTACTGTATAATCTTATGATTAAGGGCAATTTGCATATTTATAAAGGAGACTTGACTCCCTCTAAGTTCAGATTGTTGGAATGAACCATCAACAACAGAACAGCAAATTGGTGATTTCTTCTGGTATACCACCATCTGTCAGTACAAGTGATTTTTTTAAAAAAGCTTTTGTGTCTTTCACCCTTCATCTGGTGTTCTTTAGAATGGCATACACTCTCAGTCTAAGGACTTCAAGGCACTGAATAAAAGCTGCCTCATTTGCAGTACCCATGGAGGGATGTAACAAGCATGTCACTAGCAGTTGAACCTACCTGGATCTGCCCTGACTGATGTTTTTATTTCATCATGATTGTAAGTCTCATCCAAAGGTTCATGTTTTCTTTTTTATCACAGTACAAAGTCCAATTCATGCTGCATGAACATTTGGTTAATGAGAACTCTTCTTCTTGGGACACCATCCCAGTGATGTCTTTGGTGAAGCCATTTTCAGCAATATGTCAAGGTTTTGGGAATACCCCGGGCTCTCTGTGTGAATGACTTTTTGGGGTTTTGTCATAGAAGCCTCTTCTGAATGGACCTTTTTCTGTTTTGCACTGCTTAGTAAGGATGATCCCCACTTCTAACCACCTTCACCTACCCTGTGCTCCTGCAGCCCTCAGCAGGAAAAACTGGGGCTCTCCCATTGCCCAGAAGTGATAGGAAGGCAGGCAGGCAGGGGACAAAGGGGCCAACCAAGAACTGGCCATCGGTGCCACCACTCCTCAGAGCCATACAGACCCCACGTGAGTCCAAGAACCTGTTTCCCTCAAGCAAAACTAGAGCAACACGCTTCCCAGAGCTGCTGGCAGCAGAAGTGCCTAAATATTTCAGCTGATTCACAGCCTGACACCTGTGACCCTGGCTGGCAGACAGCGTGAACACTCTAGATAACACATGAAAAAATATCTCAGGGTTTTGGGAGAGAGTGCTGTGTTATTTCTTATAGTGAAAACCAGTAGCTAGCTTTGGTGTAAAGAAAAACTGGCTGCTTCCTGCTTGTAAGCTCTCTCCCAGATGTCCTAGCCCTTTTTTTCTGTGTTTGTGGTCTTTTTCTTTCCCCCCACGGGTAAAAAGGACATTGTTTTTTTGCACTAAGCATTAATGATTCATGTCTCTAAGGGCTGAACTGGAAAATTTCCTAGATTATACACCTGCCTCCTCTAGGAGGACTAAATGTACCAGTAGTGGGTGTACTTACTCAGGCTCCTATTAAGCAACATCTGTGGGTGGATTTTTAGTCCAGCTGTTAACATGTGACTTATTCTGCAGTTAGATCAACTATGTCAATGGAAGGAGTAGGCTTCAAGCCTGCTACTGAAGGGACTGATTATAATAATTACTGTCACCATGAAATATCTTGCAAATGCCAGTGGATAGGCTCAGAGCGCCATGTGCCAGCTGAATACATGAGATGTTGCTACTTGCAGGATATCAGATCAAACGCTGCAAAGTGTTCTAGGGCAGTCATTCACAGATGGTAAATGCCTACCAAGATACTAGCCACAATCACAGCAGCCACCTTCTGCTTCCTCTATGCAGTGGCAACTCTCTAAAGGACCAGGAGCTGCAACTTGTGCATATGACAACGAGGAACTAGGAAAGTCAGGTTACAGGGCTGGAAACTGGTCTTCTCCCATAGGGAATAAAACCTTTTTCCAATTTATTATACAACTAAAATGCACAAATTAAAGAGTCCAGGGTTAATTTCTCACAGACAATACAGATTGAGGGGACATAAGGCAGTACTGAATTCCCTGACAAAAGGTAACATTTTGACACAAGCATCCCGAGAGAGAAGGGACAGGCAGATGGGCATGGTAACCTCTTACACCTCTGCGTTTGGAGTGCACAGAATACAGCTGAGAGAGGCGTCATACCAAGTGTCCTGGGTTCAGCTGGGTTAGAGTTAATTTTCACAAGAAGCTGGCTGGGCTGACCCAAACAGCCAATCAGATGGGATATTCTACACCATGTGACATCATGCTCAGTATTTAAGTGGGGAGCAGGCTGAAGGAGAGATTTTTGGCTACTCAGGAGCAAGCTGAGCTTTGGGTGGTGAGAACACTGCATGTTATATATGCTTTTTATCAGTATTGTTGTTTTCTTCTCCCTTTGCCATTCTGTTAAACTGTTCTCATCTCAACCCATGAGTTTTGCCTTTTTGCTTCTGATTCTCCTCCCAGTCCCACTGGGGAGGGGGGAGGAGTGAGAGTAAGTGTGTGGTTTTTTGTTTCAAATTGAGGCAAAACCACAACAGTTCTTGGCGCCCAACATGGGGCTCAAATACAATGGCAGTTTTGTACTAAATGTGCAATAGCTATAGTCGTTATTAAGTGGCAAGCTCCTGTGTGGGTCACAGAATTGGTTGTCTGCACTGTTTATCTCTTTATTTTGCTGAGCTTTGCAACATGTTAATGCAAATCTTGTGTTTTGTGCTTTGCCGTGGCACTGACAGCTTTACTTTTCTGGGGGAGCTATTTTGTGGGGTGGATGAAGGAACTCGGGAGCATGTTGGTACAAAAAACGTTTATGTGCTTTGTCCTGGTGTTGACGGCCTAGCTGTATTGCGGAAGTTATCTAGTGGAAATGATGTGGGAATACATTTCCCTCTCCCTAACTGGGATTTATCTGGATAGCTTTATTATGCTGGCCCCCAAGGTCCTTGTTAGCCCTTACGTGAGCTGTTTAATGTTACTGATTAATACTCTTAGCATATTATGGGTTTTGTGGAATGTGGTCTCGTCCTGGTGTAAGAGAAAACAGATTCTGGGTGAGACAATACTGAAATGTGCCCTAAAACAGCCAGTCCCTGGGTGACAGAGTGTGTGGAAGGATCTGGGCAGGTTCCTAGGATGGTCGTCACCTCCCATGGCCTGGGATTTTACTCTTGAACAGGCAAACAACCTGGGCAAAATGCCATGCCACCTGATAGAAGGGTGCCTTGTTTACCCTAAGGAAAACCAGCAGCTTCTAGCACTACAGTGGGGCCTGGCCTGTGCCTATCGAGCCACAGTTCTGTACTCTCAGAAGACTGTGGCTGAGGCAGAGATTCAAACTGCATCTGAGGACAATAGAGTTGAGGTAGGGACCCAAGCAACAACAACTACTACAGTGATTGCCCCACTAGTGAAAAGCAAAAAACATCGGAGGAAGAGAAACTGGCAGCACAGAGGCAATTCTATCTGGGCTGCCCCATAGTGGCAAGACATTGCTGCCCAGCTAGAGCAGTTGGTTGTAAAACTGCTGTGATGTGTACAAACTTCATGTGGATGCCCATGTACCCAAGAGTCGGGCCACTGAGGAACATCAAAACAACCAACAGGTGGATCAGGATGCCAAGATTTAAGTGGCTCAGGTGGATTTGGACTGGCAACATAAGGGTGAATTGTTTATGTCTTGGTGGGCCCATGACACCTCAGGCCATCAAGGAAGAGTTGCAACATATAGATGGGCTCATGACCAAGGGGTGGATTTGACCATGGAAACCACTGCACAGGCTATCCATGAATGTGAAACATGCGCTGCAATCAAGCAAGCCAAGTGGGTAAAGCCTCTGTGATATGGAGGATGATGGCTAAAGTACAAATATGAGGAGGCCTGGCAGATTGATTATATCACATTGCTAGAAACCCGCCAAGGCAAGCACCATGTGCTTACAATGGTGAAAGCAACCACTGAATGGTTGGAAACTTATCCTGTGCCCCATGCCACTGTCGGAACACTATCCTGGACCTTGAAAAGCAAGTCCTATGGTGACATGGCACTCCAGAAAGAGCTGAATCAGACAACGGGACTCATTTCCTTAACAACCTCATAGAGACCTGGGCCAAAGAGCATGGCACTGAGTGGATTGAACACATTCCCTATCATGCACCAGCGTCCTGGAAAATCAAATGATATAACAGACTGCTAAAAACTACACTGAGAGCACTGGGTGGTGAAACATTCAAACTTTGGGATACACATTTAGCAAAGGCCACCTGGTTAGTTAACACCAGGGGATCTACCAATTGAGCTGGCCCTGCCCAGTCAAAAGCTTCACGTACTGTAGAAGGGGATAAAATACCTGTAGTGCACATGAGGAATATGTTAGGGAAGACAGGGTTAGTCCTGTCTCGGGCAAAGGCAAACCCGTTTGTGGGATTGTTTTTGCTCAAGGACCTGGGTGCACTTGGTGAATAACGTAGAAGGATGGGTAAGTCCAGTGTGTACCTCTTGGGGATTTGATTTTGGGTGAGACTAGCCAATAAATTAAATTTTATTATGTTAATTGCTAAATAACTATGTCATGGTATGCCACCAGTGCTGTAATTGCTGTATGCCATATCAATGGTATTACATTAAGAATCATCAAAAATAGTAGAAGATCAACTGTGATAAAACCAGCCACAAGCTCCAAATGCAGTATGCAACCATCCAAAACCACAAGTTATCTCTCCTGCCCTGAAGGACTGTTACAACAGATAGAGCCCGACATCATACACTAAACAAACTCAATGGACATTTTAGAGGGATGATCTGTGAACTAAGAAAGTAGTTGTGAATGTATATATATACATATAAAACCAGAAGTGATAGTAAAGTGTGGACCCTGGGCATGACATAGATCATATAGAATAAGGGGTGGATAATGTCCTGGGTTCAGCTGGGATAGAGTTAATTTTCACAAGAAGCTGGTTGGGCTGACCCAAACAGCCAATCAGATGGGATATTCTACACCATGTGACATCATGCTCAGTATATAAGTGGGGAGCTGGATGGAGCGGAGGATTTTGGCTACTCAGGAGCAAGCTGAGCTTTGGGTGGTGAGAACACTGCATGTTGTATATGCTTTTTATCAGTATTGTTGATTGTTGTTTTCTTCTCCCTTTGCCATTCTGTTAAACTGTTCTCATCTCAACCCACGGGTTTTGCCTTTTTGCTTCTGATTCTCCTCCCGATCCCACTGGGGAGGAGGGGAGGAGTGAGAGAGTAACTGTGTGGTTTTTTGTTGCAAATTGAGGCAAAACCATAATACCAAGTCAAGCAAAGCATGCACTCCTCTCCAAAGGGCAACAAGAACAAACTGGCTAAATGTGGCCACAAATTAACTGCAAACCTTCCTAAATTTCAGCCTGAATTATCAGGCAAAAAAAAATCATTGACAGCAAACTCACCAACCAGACTTAAAATTTGATTACATTTTAATAAATAGAAGTTATTTCTAATTAATCAATAAATCTAATTATAGCAGTTATAATTATACAATTAATTATCAATAAATTAATCTTTCATTAACTTGCTTTTAATTACTTCCATTTTAATTAATCAATTTTTACTTTGTTTGCCTATCTCAGTAGTGTACTCCACAGCCCCGGAGATCCCTCCTTATCTCCCTTCTCCAATCTTTTTTTACCTGTCCCCTTCCATTGCCTCAACATTAAACTTGACTTCTTTCCCTCACCAGCTCCTCTTCCATGCATGTAGTGGCAAAAGACGTCACACTGCAAGCGGCAGGAGAGTCCTCCTGCAACCCAGGAACGTGCTGGACGTGACAGAGGCGAGGAGCTAATGTGTCAGCCCAAGCAGGAGGGTGAGGGGCTTTCTGTGCTCTCCTGGAGCACAGAGCAGGGACAAGTTGGCTGCCGGTAGCTGGGGTTGTCTCTGGGGATGGGTTGTCTGTCCCCTCCCCTTTGACCCCTCCCACCTCCAGCTGTCCCAATCTTGAGAGGATGATCACTTTGCAGGAGCAGCAAAAAGCTCCCTTGAAGAGACACAAAGCAGGACTACAGACAAAGGGTCACGTCAAGGATCACCAGCAGCAGCACTGGGGCTTTTTTTGGGGGGATGGGGGGAGTAACACACAAGGAGGGGAAGGAAACAGGAAGGCAGTGCTTTAAGGATCCCATTTTCCTTGCAAGCTGGACGGTGATGACATGCCAGTCTGGATTAGTGTACCACTAGCTAGGGTCAATTTCAGAGCTGTAGCGGATATGCTACTCAGAAGTGTACTCTGAAATGCTAATTCTCCGTCTCAGACCTCTTACACAAGGAGCAAATGAGCCGCAGAGTCACACAGCCCAAGCAGCCACAGCAAAATCTCTTCTTACTCTTTGCTTTCATTTAGCTCCTTTAGCTGAAGGGCCTTTGGTTCCCATGATGCTTGTGGTGGATGCCATATTAACTGCTTTCCTACTATTCACCTGCTCATCAGTCAAAGTAGGTAACTGCTGCTCAGGAAGCAGGTTCAGGTTTGGGGATATTTCTTAGCTATTCTCACTTACTTTTGCATTTTTTTGAAGCAAACCACTGCTCTTGTCCATGAAATCTCTGCTCTGACTGGATGTTTCCTTCATTTCCCAGACTCTTGGCTGGTATTTTTGGGCTCACAGAGGGCAAGAGACACTAGAAATTTGATAAAGACAGTAAGGATGCTTATGATTTCTGCATTTCTGATGCCTTGTTAACAGTCATCTCAGTAAACATAATGATACCCACACTGTTAACACAGAAGTGCACCCTCAAGAGCCTTCTGTTAATCATTTCTGCTTTCAGGAGTACCATTTTAATCCTTTCTATCCCTACAGAGAATCCACACTTGCAAGTCCCTTAAAAAAGAAGTAACATCACATTTTAAACATCCACTTTAAGCAAAATGAAGGGTGATATGTATAAACAACTCATTTAGTGAAAAGACCAGGATAAAAAGTTGACAAGCAAGAAAAAAACAATTGAAAAGATTCATTTGCCAGGATGCAAGTCTGGAGGTAAGTCCCTAAGATGCAGCATCTTGTATTCAAGGATGCCTCAAAGTGATATGGCTCTAGGAATACTAAGTATGATTCAAATTGTACAGAAAAGAGCTATACTCTTTAAAACAAACCCATAACACTCTGAGAATCTCTGTCAGTATGTTATTATATCTATCAATGCTCATACTTTTGCATTCAGTTGAGGACTTTGTAGTGTAGGGATGGTCAGGAGCATCAAACTGAATAAATATTTGAAGTGAAGTAGTTGGATACTCTTACTTGGAATCAGAATATCTGAATTTCACTTTAGCTCACTTTACGTAAAAAATTTTTTGTTTGGGGATATTTGTTTTAGCATTGGTCAGAAAATGTCAAAAGGAAACTTTCCAGAGCAAATCGCATTTTTCATTGTTAATTTTTTTAACAAAATCTATGAAAAGGTCCCAGGTTGTCTTTCTAAGTTCTGGGGCTTGTTCAGAACAAGTTCACAGTCAGAGTTCATTATTAGTAATGTACTTCTACCTAATTCCTACAACTGTTGAAGTTCACCAGTTTCCAGATGACTAGTCAGCACCACCCTGCTTTGAACAAATTGTGCTATTCTGTTGCAAATACTCCTCCACTGCAGTGATTTGTTTGATTTGAAATTCCTGATGGAAACTAAACATGCAATAACACAGTCTTGTTATAGTCATTTAGTCATTTTTCTGATAACAATCACTCCTTCCAGAAGTGCTAAAGAAAATTAAGTACTCCATCAAATGAACCATGCAAAATTATTTTACTACCACCAGTGATGACAGGAAGCATTTAGAACAGTTTTAAATGGTTTATTGTATGGATGTAATGGCACATGGGGCAATTGCTCCAGTCTGAGAGCTCCATTGTGGCTGTATTATTTATTATTACTTAAAGTTTTGGGGAGCATCTCTTCCCACAGTGGTTAGGTGCTTATTTACTCATTAAAGTTCGTAAATTACATGCACTCAGAAATACCTACCCACAATGCTTGCAATTATAAACACTCTAATTTCATCAAATTGATAGAAAATCACAGCAAAACAATAATCAGAAAAAACCTAAACCTCAGCATCCTGCCCACAAAATCTTGGTAGATTCAAACAGTGGCAGAGAACTTCAGCAATCTCAGTTCTTTGGCAGCTGTACTCAGCCTTACATGCCAACTTGAATAGCGACCTCGGAGTGGAATGAACAGTGATTGCATTGTCTTAAATATGGGTCTGGTCAAGGAGGCTTTTTCTTACATTACAACTTGGCAGTCAGTTCCACAGGGACACCCACTGGGTCTAATGTGGTTTTGCATGGGAAACCAGGTATTGTCCCATGTGAAGCTCATTGCAGGATACAGTCTTTGCTTTACATAAGCTGGATCAACCCATAGGACACCCTTATTTTCTGCGATCTATTGCCCCAAAGGTCTTGGCAGGGGTGTTGGGGCCCTTCTGAGATTGCTTTGAGCCACTCTCCAAAAATGTAGATTTAAGACACGAGGGAGGCTACATCAAGCATAGAGGCCCTGAGGTGCTTCTATGAGACAGGTAAAGGTTCCTTTGAGAACTTCGTAAAGAATAAGCCATATGCAAAGTTTTTCTCTGTGGAAAACCAATTGAGCAGCTCCAGAACCAACTCAGAAGGCCAAGCAGCAGACAAGTGAGGAATTTGGCCTCAAGCCACACAACCACTCTCGTGTGACAGGCTGTGTAGAGACATTATCTCCTCCTCTCCTTTTGAACTTGTTCCACTGAGAAGCAAAGTTCTTAAAGATTCTTTCAGCCATAAAGCAAGCAGAAGAGACAGGCTAGTGATCAGGAAACTTACCTGAGAGTGAAAAAACCTGGGTAGCACATTGTGCTTTAAGGTCCTTGGAAGGCAAAGTGTTCAACAGAAGTCCTTAAACAACTCTATCCAAGGTCTTCAGGCCTACGAAAGATTTATTAATGCAAAAGCTGTCAAAACAAGATGATGAAAATGAACGCTAACTAAATAATTCAACACATATAGTCTCCTGCTAATTAAAGATTATAATCAAAAGTGGTAATGATTTCTGCAATCATGAGTTAAGTGTGTGGAAGGAAAAAGAACTCGCAAAGGGATTTTATTAGAATTAGTTCTGGGGTGTTGAAACAAGTCTGAAAGAAACAGAACATAAACAAGTGTTAATTAATCAGGCATGCTGATAGCTCAGTATCTGCATTTTCTTAAAATTCCAGGTAACACTCTCATTCCCTGTGCAAGAGCTTCCTCATACACAATGTCCCTCCAGTAAATTTTGTCTCACTTGACGAATTTCCTAAGCTGGATAAGGACCTGATGATAAATCAAGATGTTCAAGGCAAGTGATTTTTTTCCACTGCAATTTAGTTTAACATCAAGATAAATAAAAGATTTCTTTGATTGCCTGAAGTGGGTATCTAGCTACAAAAGCAAAGTACTTCTCTTGTTTTAGTTAGACATACCAGCACCCTACAAAATAGCCTTGTAAGAGAAAAGCAGGGTCAGAGGAAGCCTGAAAAGAAAAGGTATGTCTCTCCTTATCTTTGGCAGCTTTTGTTCAGGGTTATTGCTCAGTACAGTCGCCATGAAGAAAACAGAAGGGTAATTAATAATCTCAGTCATTCAGCCCTTGAATTCTTCCTAAGATATAACGTGGAAACAGCACAAACAAGTATCTTCTGGTACCAGATGTACAATGAAATCCTGCATGCTCCATGGAATGAGGTAGACCTTTCTTTTTTCTGTGGATCTATAAACTAGTCTGTTGTGAAAGGCACCACTGCAATTCATTTCACTTAAGAATATGTCAAGTGGATCCTGATGCACTTCATGGATTATTATAATTGGTGATTTTATGCTTTCAAAAATGAGTGAAAAGTATTTTATCTACCTATACCTCTATGCTTCACGCAAGGTAAAGATGCCCATGTAGAAGAGAGAGAATATCAGCGCACATTTATAGGGGCAAATTGGAAGTCCCCTGAGGGATTCAAACTCCGCTTTTGTGGTTTCTTAATCTACCCATGTCCCATTTGTCCTGGAGTGCTGCCTGGCAATGCACACAACTCCTTATCCATGCAGGTGCTGACCACTGAAGGGCAACTACAGTCTGCAAATGATAGAGTTCTCCAAAATTCTTGTACCTACAGGCGAAAAGGAATTATGCATGTCCAGAACACAGTCACCAACTTATGCTTGGAGCACAACCCCAAACAGTGGTTTCAGCCACCTGTGCTTGCTAACATCTTCTTGCAACTTCAGACCTGAGGGCATAAGTCCCTACGTCCCTAAATATTTGCACCAGCCTCCATACTCAGCAGCAGAGGTCCATGCATGTACACACACAGAGACATTCAAACACTTCGATTAAGGTACTCTTGGGAAACCTTTTCCTTTTATTCAGTTCCCCGCTGAAAAAAATCTAACAGTTTGTCTTCAAGTCACTGATTCCATTTACAGAAACACTTTTTAATGAGTTTCAAAACTAATTCTTACTCTACGTGAGTGTTTTGAGCAATTCTGGAGCCATACTGGTTACTCATACTTGGCTGGATTACAACTTTTTTCTAAATGAAAAGCCAAGATGGCAATACCGAGACTCTGAAAATGCATAAGTGCCACACAGAGAAAAAGAAAAATGAAAGCTAGTTGGCTTGTTCTAAGTCATTACTACTTTTTGGTACTGTTCTGTGTACTAATTTTTCCTACTGTTCACAAGCAGAGATGTTTTAAAGAGTATTTAAGGTCAGTTTGTAAGTGATTAATAGATTATGAAGAATTTATATACCATTTGATATTTTTCGTTTCTATTTATGTAAAATCTTAATGAAAGTAAATCCAGAAATTCATCTTATCAGAGAGAATATGGGAAAAAATAACAAAGATCTTCTATGGGTTTTTGCTAGGCTTGTGTTTGTTTAGGAAAAGAAAATTTTTTTTACACCCAGGAAATTATGATTTACTCTTCTGCAAAAGTATTTCCTTCTTAGTCATCCAAGATGAACTGCAATTGAAATGCTAAGAAAGGTCAAAGAAGAAAGAATTTAAATGGGCAGAATGAAAATAACATTGAGCTATAAGAATATTTTAGTGTATGTTTTAAACTTACTCGTCAATTAGTTTTTTTTAGAGTCAGAATATATCAAATAGGAGGTTTTCTCATTAAGAGTCTACAAAGCAGCATGCATTATGTCAAAGTCAGATATTTTTCAGGTGTTTGAACATCTTGGTCCCTAGAAGCTAAAAATGGACCTGATCTGAATGCAGTAGCCTGATTTCCCTGCTGCAAGAAGCTAGTGTATTCATTTCCACCCATGCAAAATGAATGCAAATCACTGTTGATATGAGAAAACAAGATTTTCAGGATGTTTTAGAAAAAAAACTGGTCTGGAAGGGATCTCAAAATGTCATCTGGTCCTTCTTTCTAGCTTAAGACAAGATCAACTCTACCTGAATTATTCCTTGCTGATATTTGTCCTACTTAAAAATCTTCTTAATAAAACTCCAGTGATGGAGTCAGTCAGTAGTAATAGCAAAAAGATTGCAAAAGTTTACCAATTTTCATTATGGCTTAATTGTTTTGAAATGTTAATGAATTTATTGCCTATAATCTTGATGGAAAAGATACACCTGGGGAATTGCTCAAGGATATTAACTGTGTTTTCATTGCACTGTTGCACTGATTTGCAGAGGTGAAACAATCTCACTGTTACAATGCTGAAAACCTGATCTACTTCCTGATTACTCCTGATGCCTCTCGGTGATATTAAAAGCACAGTGTGGTGGTTGACAGGACACTCCTTCCCAAGACACAGTCACTCTTGCAATCAGCCTCAAATCAAGGGAGCAAGGAAGGACCATGCTCACCCACAAAGGTCTGAGCCATAAGAACCTGCAGCCATAGTGCCCTACAAATGCTGCAAAAGAGGATAATACCAGTTCCTCCCTGTAAACCTTGTGTTGTCCCAATATTCCTTGCACTCATTGGCAGTCTCATTCACATTCATTGGGGTACAGAATTGATGCCCCAACAAAATAGCTTTTTAAGGAGTCTTGTCAGCAAGCAAGCAATGCTTAACCATTCTCTCATTTCACAGGATAATGCAGCAGGTCTTTTCTTTCATGTGATTCACTGGGGAATCAAAGGTGTGACATTTGCATGGTCAAAGTATTTTACCTTGACTAAGGATCAGTATTTGCAAATTAAAAGTGTATGATTTACTGTCAGCTAGTAAAAATGGAAGATTGAAGAGAAAAATTGACGCAAAGGCTGGTTGCACTGATGCAGCTGGTAGTTATGTAGATTTGTTGACAAAGGTCTAGGGTGATGCTTGCTTCTTGTGAGGTTTCATGTGTCCCTTAGGCTTCACAAGCAGGTAACAAGAGGACACATGGTAAGGACAGAAATAATTCTTGGTGGCAGAATGAAACACAGCCATGTCACTGTTCTAGTTAGCACATGCTACAGGATGATAAAACAGGCAGAGGGTAGCACTGGTTTCATTGCAATGTAAAATTAGTTATAAGGGTCAAAACGGAATGGAGATACTATCAGTACCACCCACCTCAACTCAGACTAGAAACACACTGTTCAGGGACAAATGTTAGGGAAGCAAGGATGTGCTCCAACCCACCATAGAGATGTAGTTAGACACTCGCCGTAGTCTTTAATAATACTGCAGTGGTGGGTGGGTGGGCACAGATGCTGTGGCACAACTATTTATCTTCACACTGGTAAATTTACTTAAAGTGTTTTTTGATATTTTTAATTGTTGGGGATTTTTCTGAGAAATTGCTTTTAGGAAGTTACAAATTTCCCAGTTCCTTGACTGAATAGTAAATGTTGTTCCACTTCAATTCGGAGAAGAAATTTGCTGCCTGCCCTGATGTTACCTTTGGAGCACTGTCCATTACATGGCTGGGATTCACTCTTCTTGACAGAAGTCATACTTTTTGCTTTCTCAAAAAGCAAGGTGCTAATCAAACTCCATTGTCAAAGACTCTCACTGGGTGACCCCTTTCCACGCTCACTGTGTCCACCCAACACCCCACAGCTCTTTCACTCAGGAGAATCCACCTTGTTCAGGAAAGAGCTCTCTGACTGATGCTTTTTTGCCATTGTTCTATCAGATGAAAGTTAAGGACAGGTCTTTGGGGATTGTATAGGAGTCTAGGTGAGCAAGGCTTGCAGTCTGAGAGTAATGCTGTTGGAGAGGAGTGAGCATAGGGAAGTTCTACCACCTCGTGGATTTTTCTAATGTTCTAATGTAAATCTCCTGCTCAGGCATCTAAGACAAGCAGGTGGACCTTCAGAAGAGGTCTCATTCTCCCCTCTGGAAATGGGCAGCTGCAGTGAGGCACAAAATGACATGGAGCTGTCTTTCATGGGCTGAAAACAGTTTATCTGAAATGCTTTTACTCTAATGAATAATCTTTTACTTAAGGTAGTTGTCCAGTCTTTAATTACCTCTTTCATTACTTCCTAGGGAAATAACTGCAAGCCAAATCACATTCAGTGAATTTAAATTGCTTGGATCTGAGAGGCTTTTTCTCTGAGCTGTTTTAGAGGTCTGGTACTTGCTGTGGAAGTTATCCTGTAAGAACAGAACAGGCGTGCTTCCCAGGAAGCATACCTTCCGATTACTGCAGCTCCTTTCCATTTGATCATTAGATAAAGACAGCAGAATCAAATGTAGAATTCTGCTTGACACTTGCTGTGTGTAAGCAAGGTCTTCACCACTGAGTCCAGCCCACTGCTTGTAAATGGTCATTGTCTTTTTCCTTTATGAAATCACCTGTATCTTCACTCTTTCCTCAACTGTAGTCTCTACTCCAAGTTGCTGTTAACCCCAGATCACATCAACATGAATATTTCCTTCTCCTGAATGGCAAGTGCTTGAGCAATTTATGGATCTTGGGTTTGAATTCTGCAACTGCAAAAAGTAGAGAGAGATAGGGGTCTTACCACAGGTTTAAATCTGAAGGCAGAAATTTGGAGGGCAGTTCAGTCTCACGGTGTTGAAGTGCTGAAACCTGGAGTGGCTAGAAGTGTGTCAGACTTTCAACTCTTCTACAACTCCAGGTGCCTGTATGTCACACTCACGTTAAACACAACTGTGCAAGGGGACATCATGTCTCAGGAAGGAGGAACAGCTTCTAATTTCCATCAATCTCCTTATTTTGCACTGATTTCCTTCTTGGCTTCATGCAAGGCAGCAGACAACAGAGTTTGTACTCTAACTGAAGTATGACCAGCTTCTCTTGCTTGGCTGAACAGAACAGTTCAGTCTGACCCCACAGTTGAAGTCAATTAAGCAGCAAACTACAAACACAGCATTATTGATAGAAATGCGTGTTTCCTCAGAAGGCAGCTATTACTACCCACTGCTACAGGCAAAGCTTAACACCCAAAAATCCCAGTGAGGAGATGGTTTAGCAGATCCAGTTCCTTTGCATGGGTATAACTCTCGAATACTCAGTGGAGACATTTATATTGGCCATAAACTTGCGCGCACACACAAAAGAGAGCAAACAAATTTCACTGCTTACCTGCATAGATAGTGAAAAAGGTGCCAGAAGGGGATGGCTGTGATGTAAGCACAATATGGGGCAGAGGAGGCAGCAGGAGATATCAGCTCCTCATGAAAGGCAAAGCTGAGGCTCTCAGGACCAGTGAAAACATTCCTGATGATCTTGTAACAAAAGCAGATGAAGAATAAATAAGTAAAAGTATTGGTGTCTTGAAAGGTTCTCAGGCAGCAGCCCCTGCTGCTTAGCCTCATGCTATGCCATTAATATGGAAAGCTCGAAACATACCCTGTGGCACTCCACTAGCAGAAGGCAGCCTTTCCGCAGCTGGCCTTGTGTAGCCATGGATCAGCTCTGTGATTTTGGTGAGCTAACAAACATCACCAGCCCAGCGGGAGTCCCTTTTTGAAGGGAGGGAGAGCAGCAGGGACTCCAGGCTACAGCAAAGTTAGCATCAGAAAGCACATGCTAGCAGCTGCTGGCATGTGCTCTGTCTGTCGATGGGCTAATATACCAACAATGTGACTTTCTGTATCTCACAGCCAGTGAAACCAGTGGGTTTTGGAGTAGACCTGAACTTCCTTGCACAAGGCACACAGGTGACCTTTGATTTAATTGAATTTTTAGAGGTATCCTGCTCACAAGCAAAATTTGGGTCTTAAATCCAGTTTGACACTTGGCCACACACAGTTCCTGCAGATTTCATGAGTGTACTTCAGAGTGCTGGGTGAGACAAAAAAGACTTGGCTTACAGAACAATAACACAGTCACCATTCAGCAGTAAATCATTACAAAAGGCTGACATGACCCTGGTTCACTGAGTCTGAAATAGGGCATTAAACATCTCTGTAAGCTGCTCACTTGAATTAACAAAAGAAAGTGAGAATGTGGAAGCTGAAGTTAACAATTGCTGAAATCGTTCTTAGGTGTATACACCTCGACCCACAATTATTTAGGCACTTAGATCCAATGAAATCTCTGGGAGATAAGCATTGTAGACCTGATCTGCAGGGTCACGTTAGCGTGTCTGACATGGTTTCTTACACCTTTAAATGTGAAACCTGAAAGCCATGCTATAGTAATAAAAGGTGTCACTGTAGTAAAATGATAGTAAAGAAAAAGAGATTGGCCCTGAGGCAATTGCTTCTCCAAATAATTGCTCATTTGAAGTAGTATCTTGACAAAGAAGAGTTCCCTTGCTCCCTGCATAGAAACCATGGGTCAGACCTTATTTTAGAAGGTGAATTAGAGCTTGTTTCAAAAGATGGGCTCTGACATGTCTTTATTTCCTGAAGCCCGAGAAAACACAGGTTTGCAAACACTGCCATAGTGCTTTCTTAAGCAGAGACAGCTCTTGAAAGCTTAAGGTCTGGTTCCCAAAAGCACAGTGTAGTTGGTCTCCCTGAATGCAAGCCAAGACAGAAATCTAAACCACCAGTGAGAGAAGAAATTGCTTTAGTGGAATTAGAAGCATTAGGAGATCCTTTTCCAGTTCCCAAAATATGCAATGTGAAACCAATAACAGAATAGAAAACAGAAAGCACAGGCATTCCCACGTGCACGATGCCACTGAACTGAGGGTGTTCAGCTTCTGGATAATATGCTACATTATTCACTGAATAAGATGGAGGTGGAAGATCCTACTACCTGTACAAGGTAGCAGAAGAAAGCAGTGGCATGAGTCTCCCTCCCCAAGACATTTAATTGCACACCTGCAAGGACCAACTCAGTTCCCAAATCTGTGCAGCTCCAAAGACTTTTCTACAGAGGGTATTTGCCCCCTTAATATCACACCCTTGAAGACAGCAAGGATTTGATTCTTTTTTCATTTAAATCCCTTTCAAGGGGAACATTGCCAGCTCCTATAGACACTATGTTTACTGACAAACTAAAGCTGTCATTTTTTAGCATCTCAAATGTAGGGAAAGAGTTAAGGAAAAGGCTGGTTTGTTTATAGATATTTTGACATGACAGTGGAGAGCAGCCAGCATAAGGAAGTTCAACTTTCCCACCCATTCGCACGTTCCATGATCAAAATTGGAATCAAATGGATTTATCTCCAAGAAGATACGTAAGGTTTTGCAAAATGAGAACAGTATCTGGGTCATTCAGATGTTCTCAATGACTACTGGTGACAGCAAAAATTTGTGAAGAATGCATGTGCTTTGAGTATATCCTGCAGAGAGAGATCAGCCCATCAGTTTGGTGGCTGTGCTTAGCAGCTGGCTCGAGCACCAACTGCCCTTTGCAGTGCCACAACGATGAGTCTGTTGCATAATCTCCACCAGGTTAAGGGCAATCACACAATGGCAGGGAAGAGCTGTCATCCTTGTAGCCAACACAGCTGAGTGCTGGAAATCCCAGCACAGCTCGGATCATCAGCTCTCTGTGACTGGCATAAGCGACGGCCATTCTAACCCTGGGAGATTGGCTAAATGCAGCCCTGTGACCTAGGGAAGGATTTGTCCATCTTTTTGCAATCTGCACACACACACGCAGACACACACGAGTGCAAACGTACTCTGCTTTCTATGCCCTGATTATCTGCATGCTGGATTCCAGCTTAGATAATTTAACCGAATAAATATTTCATCACCCATTCTCTTAGAGGAGGGATGACCTGTCCCAGCTCCCAGGGAGGGTAATGAAAGACGACACTAATCTGAGCTATGTTTTTCTCGAGAAACTGGGGTGGGAGAGAAGACTGGCAGATGGTTTGAGAACCTCATTAACTCCTTCTTCAGCAATGTACTCCCTCTGAGCAACTTGCAGGGATAAAAACACCTGCAGAAGTTGCTTTTTAAAGTCACTTAAATGAAGAAGCTGCAAGGGAAAAGCAAGACTGAAAGTACTGTATTACTCTGAAGAATTACTGGTAGTTTTGGTTCATTAGTGCTTTTTATTTTGAAGGACTGCTAATTTCTTTACAAGTTGAAATACAGTCGGTGCACCAGGATTCTTTCACCTACCATCTAAATGCAGCAGTTTAATTGCATTTATCTACTACAAATGAGACTTCAGGACTGAAAGCAGGAAAAACTATTGGCCATGATGAAAACTGAAGAAATGTATGTTATACTGTCGTGTACAATTGCAGCTGAACTATCAGACGAAAAATCCTGACTGTCAAGGGGAATCATATGGTATTAAATGATTGACAAGTGTTCACAACCATTGATTGACATGACAGTGAAACACTTATGCTCCAGGAAAGGGTGAGAGTACAGATGTGTGTCTTGGAAGCAGTTCACCACTGGCTTCTCCCTACAGATTCCTCTACCAGACCAATGTCCAGAATAGTGATGGAACAGAAAGTCTCATCCCTAACTTTTTTTATTATCATCCCCAAGAGTTATCACTGAATTTCTCACCTTACAAGACTCAAGACAGACATCATCTTTTCTCTTCTTGATCTTCTTTTATTGGGAGAAAGAACTCAGGAAGAGCCAGGAAGATCACGTAGTTCAGTGATCCTCATGTATTACGTAACTTCTGGTAGCAGCAAGACTTGTATCTGTTTCATCTCCCTCTGGCAGGCCACATGATTTCCAAGCTGGAATCCATGGACTCAGTCCCCTGTATTGATGGCTCTTACAGCAAGCCCAAGGCACCCACCTGTGAGACATAACTGTTCTATGTCCAGAAATTATTAAGAAACTGTAGGATCTACCAGACAAAAGAGATGATTTTTGCTGAACCGTAGCAACTACGGCTGTTTAACTTCTATCCTGAATTCTTCTTGGAGGCCTGCCAGAATCTCTTTATATGACAGTTACTCAAAATGTTTGCATAGAGAAAAAGATACTGGTGTATGATACGCGTAGTCCTTGCTTACAGTACAAACTATACATGTTTTGTAAGCAAGAAGGGTTTCCTTATAATGTTTGAACGATTAAACTAAAAGAAGCAGCAGATGCAGCAGATATAAACATTATATAGTTTAGAGACAAAGACATCCTGGTTTCACCCTGCCTCATACACTCAATTTGCTGTGGCAAGATTGAAGGGTTTTCTTTTGCAACATCCTGATCCAAGGAATGAGGAAGCTGGAAGTTGATGTAGTAGTTACCATTGTTCAGGGACAGTAGATTGCTAGTTGCACTGCAGATTGCAGCATCCTTTCAAACAAAGTGAATCAAAAGGCAGAGATTTTCATGCAGTCCCTTCACTCTCTACCTGCATTGTCCTTGCTAGTCTTAACCAGTAGCTCCTGAATTAGCTACCTTTAGGGAACTTGGAGCAATTCCTCTTACAACAAGAGTCTGGCATTGTCCTTATTCTACCCTCTAGCCATGCTTCTGGATTCTGGAATAACTTGGTTGTCCTGATACTTATAGTCAGTTTTGGATGGAACACACTGCTCATTTTTGTAAATAAGGATCTCCCCAGATCTGGAAAGACTTCAGCATTCAAAATCCTTATCAGGCACACCTGCTTGCTTGAACTGTATCTGAGATACTTAGTTATATACCTTGCACACATTTACATTGCTATGTTTGCAGTCTTGCTCCGATCAATATCTTCCCTGGTTCTGCTGGATGAGCCTGCTGTGAAATACAGCACACAGTGTGGCAGAAGCAGCTCTGCTTCTGGGAAAGGCAATAGTGCAGAAAAAGAGAGAGGTTTACAACTACATTAGCAAAAGTGACAAGTTAAACTCGCAAAATCTGTCCGCCATTGACCATTCGCACTGTACTGACACCTGAGGGTTCTTGCATAGAACATGAAGCTAACTTTGCAACAGACTCTTTTCATAACACATATATACAAAAACAAGCTTATCTCCTTTATCTCAGACAGACTTTAGTTCCAGCACCAATACTGAGAGAGAGCTGATCTCTGCACAGGGAAAAAGGGATATTTTTGTTGTTGTGGTTTTTGTTGATGTTTTCTTTTTAAATGAAAGTGTATCAGGGAAAAGCAAAGTTATGCAAAGACACAAAAAAAGGACTTGGTGGATGTTCTGCGTTCTCTTACCCATGTTAATCAGGCAAGTTTCCTGAGTAGTGCTTTGCTGAGTGAGAATCAAATAAGAAACATTGGACTAATGGGTCTTGTGGTTAATTAAGTAGTTCACCCAGAACCTAGTGGTCCGTATAGGCTTGTGTTTCCTTCTTGGGTTTGGGTTTTGTAGTTTACACTAGTGTTACACCAAGATTCGTTGGCAGCTCTGTCTATACAAGGAATGCAGCGCAACAGTCCCTGTCCCTGGTTCTAGATCCTCTGGGAGGACTTTGGGAACATAGTGGTTGACATCTGTGGGAGCAGAATTATGTCCTGTGACCTTACCAAGTTTCCTATGCTTCTCATTCTTGCCTCATTTCAAAGCCACTTACGAGAATTTACTCAAACTTTCCAAATAATTTTGCTTTTGAATATAACCAAGCCTGGGAAAATTTCTTTTGACAATGAGAAGTTTGGGAAAGTTGTATGTGTGTGGAAAAGAAATACAAGAGGGTATAATGCAGGCTGTTACCAACCTTCACTCTAGCATTTCTGTTAATGCAAAGACAGAAACTGACCCAAGAAAATTTTGGAAAGGGATACTTGCAGGTATGAAGGAGGAAGGTCACAAGGAAGTCATTCATGGTTTTATTGGGTTGGGATTTGTGTATAAAGAAACACATGTTTTATAGACTGCATGGGGAAACATTTTAACTGGATGTGAGGAGCAGATGTATGTACAGTCTGTGGCTACCTAGGAAGAGGAGTCAGGGCCATGAGAGGTTTTTCCATTCCATTTTCCTTGAATAGGCAGCTGCTAGCATGCTGGGTAACTCATAATACTGTTGGTTAGACACAAGCTAAAATTATGGTGCACCACGTTTGATCTCCAAAAACTAAGTTGTTCGAGTTCTTAGGGGTCAACACTTTGACTAATATAAGTAGCCTTGGAGATAACAGTCAGTGCTTCATCTCCACCTTGAGAAATTCAATGGTTATTTGATGAGTCTTTTTTTCATTTTATTTTGCTTTTCTTGAGGGAGAAGGACCTAATCCTGCTGTGGTATTTATTTAATATAACTCTTTTAAAGTGGCTTCTTGCAGCTTTCAGACTTGCCTGAGATTTAAAAATGTTAAAGAAAACAGTGTAGATCCTTTTATTCTCTTTGTCAGCATAAGAAAAAAATCGTTAGATTTAGAATTCTAAATGAGAAGATATATCTAGCAGAAAACAGGCCCCCAGTCTAAAGAAAAAGGATGATTACATTCTTGGGAGAACTGTGGAAAAAAACTAAAAGCATTCCTCATACACAAATGCTTTAAGGCATTATTAACAGATCTTTATAAGTTCATCTGAGTTGAATCCAGGCTTTCAAATTCCAGCCTCAGGTGACTTGGATTTTTTTGTTAATTACATTTAAACAAAAATCTTTTTATGTTCTCTTCAACTAACAAGAATGGAAGAAAAAATATTAGAAATGTGGGAGGTCTTCAACTTTGTTTTTAAAGAAAATCTAGCCAATACTTTTCTCCAAAAGTGGTGCAATCTACAATTAAGAGAATGACAGGAGCTCCAGCAACAGTGTTTTTCTGTAAATGGATGTCTTTTTTGTCACTGCTTTTTTCTTGCTAACTGAGACTTACTTTTCCACCAGGACCAAATAGAGTGAAAGGAAATGAAGTTATTAATCAGGCCCTGCAAGCTCTCTTTCTCTGAGTTCCCACAGTGCCTAGAGGGAAGCTCATACACTGACTGAAGACGCTGCAAAGACAAAAGGCCCAGAAATTCAGGGACCGGCCTAGGCATCTTGCATGCCCCCTCCTGCTCCACACATCTGCAATGAGGATGGCATGTGTGGTGACAAGTACAAACTCCTGCTCTCACATTTCCAATGTGCACGACCCCACTCATAAGCTATCAATGTAGGCCTTGAGTTCTGCTCCGTCTGTCCCACAAAAGCTGTTAACCTTCACCTCTCAAAATAACTACCATAATCCTTTGCCATGTTGCAGAAATGTGTAAAAAGCCTGTCCTTTAAAGGTTAGAAAGGGCCTGTTCACCATCTCAGTGTTTCTGTGATTATTGCAGTCTAATCTCAGCCTGCATACTTCTCTCCAGGAGGAAAGGTTTAGGATGGGATTTCCTGGCCAGATATGTTATGTAACCTGATTTTGATTGCCAAAGAGTCTTTATTGCTCTGGTCCTGTACCTCATCATAATGTCATAGACAAAATCAACTGCTCAGAGAAGGGGAAAGGAGGCATGGTGTCTGAAAGAGGTGCTTTTTCTCAAATCTAACTCTGCCTGCAGCTCCTCGTTAGCTGCTAGGTCTTATCCACCTGATGGATGAATCTGAAATGGACCCACTTTGATTCAGAACTAGACTTGAAGTATAACACTAATGGTCTGACTTGAGTTTTGCACTGAACCTGTAGGAAATGGCTTGAACAATGAGAGCTTCGGCTGATGGCCAAAAGCAGAAAACATGAAAGTCACATAATACTGCTTTGCTTCCAGTTTCCTGTAGCATTTAGAGCTGTTAAATGAATAGATGACTTTTCCCGTGAAAGAAGCCAACTAAAGCAATGAATCCGGAGTCTCTATAGAGCACATTCCCAGAGGGAACTGCAAACCAGCAGCGATTGGCCTTCTGGTTTGGACCCATAAGGAGTAGTGATTTTGAAGATATTACAGCTGGAATCAATTAAAATGTTTCTGTGCTATTTGAATCTGATATTGTCCCTCCTTTTGCCCCATACAAAAAGGTCCACTTAATCCCACTAGCCCATGATTCTTTCTGGACAGTTGGCTCAGTCAGAAGCAGGACATGGCAGTAGAAATGCAAGGGAATTTATTTCACTACCATTGCCAGTATATTGCAACACACAAGCCCAACTGACAAAAAAAAAAGTTTATTCATAGACACTAGTCTCCCACCTCCCATCCCGTTTTACACAGACCCGACTTTCCCCCCCTCTGGAGCCCCTCACTTAATTAATTAATATAATTAATATAATAAGGATTACTGTGATATTCCCTCGATGTGTAAGAGCCAATCCATATTTATGGATAGACTAGTTAAAATTAAGGCACTGAAAAAAAATTTCTGACATTAAATAGAAATTAGAAAAGTAGATCAGGGAAAGTGCCTAAGAAAGGGAAGTTGAATAATTAACTGGTCTGAGATTGACCTAAAATCCTTCTTATTTTGTCAGCATTGCTACCATTATTTTTAGTGCTTCCCATTCAAATTGTGTTAAACCTCACACATGAAGTCTTCTGACAGAAAGTTCTACCAGTCCATTTTAGGATGGGATGAACAATCCCATGGAGCTGCCATTATGGGGCCCCTAGATGACTGGCACTTATTTCTCCATAAATGCTGATGGGATTTTGGGTCTTCATCACTTTGTGAGCCACCCCTGGAAGAACAACTTCCCGATCACATAAACAAACCCTGCACATGTAGGAAACAGGTGTGGTAGCTGCAAGCAAAGTAGCCATCCAGGTAGCTCTGAATGGTTTGCAAGCGTGAGGAAGTTATTTGTCTGGGTAAGTGCAATCAGGAAGTGCAGGTGCACTTTATGTTTGTGCAGTAGATATACACAGTGCTAAGAATGCTATTTCACTGCAGTGGTGAAATTACTACATCTGAAAACAGCTGGTGAACAAAGTGCATGATTTGAAGCTAGATGTTCAGAGGGAAATAAGCACCCAGGTCCTCCAAGACATGTCTGAGATGCTGCCTAACCCAGAGATTTCTTATTCCTGTTTGTTCAAAGACTTCACAAATGAAGTTCACAGAATCACAGAATCATGGAATGGTAGAGGTTGGAAGGGACCTCGGTGGGTCATCTAGTCCAACCCTCCTGCCGAAGCAGGGTCACTTACAGCAGGCTACAGAGGACTGCGTCTAGGCGGGTCTTGAATATCTCCAGAGAAGGAAACTCCACAACCTCCCTGGGCAGCCTGTTCCAGTGCTCCATCACCCTCAGAGGGAAGAAGTTCTTCCTCGTGTTCAGACGGAACTTCTTCTGCTTCATTTTGTGCCCATTGCCCCTTGTCCTGTCACTGGGCACCACTGAAAAGAGTTTGGCCCCATCCTCCTGACACCCATCCTTGAGATATTTTTAAGCATATGTTAGGTCCCCTAAATAAAGTTCTGCAGCTTCTCTAAACGCTGGTGCAGGGCATGTGAACTGCTGGACAGGATCAACAAAAGCAGCATGCTCCTGTCCAGGCATTCTTCAGAGCCTAGGGGACTATCTCAGAGGAGGACTCCCATTTTGGGCACCTGACTCAAGCTGTCCCATTCCTTACCGCTCTCACCGAGAGCTGGGCTCAAACCCCAACTATAACTAGAGCAGGCAGGGTGAGATGTTGAATCTGAGCCCTGGTGACTTTGCATTCCTGCATAAGGGTACAGGATGAGAAGAGCTCACTCCTATTCATAGCATTGCACCTGTGAAAAGAGACTGAGATCAGACAATTCCCTTCAACCAGCTACATATGCTGAGTAGGCTCTTTCTTAGCCACATATAAACATTTAAACTGCTGGCAGATAACACTGAGTCCACACTTGTCTGCCTGTTGTCTCTACCAGTATATGGCAGTTGCCTGATAAGGGTGATGATTTATAACTCTCATTTTTTCCTAACACATTTTACAGACAATTAGGTGTCTCATTTAGGAAGCTAGAAGCACAAGAATGAGGCTAAACAAAGTAATTTATGGGGCTCTACCTACAGATCCTTCACTGATTTCCCACGTGAAGTGTTCTATAAGCACCAGAAACACTCTGTCTGTGCTGGTTTTAGGGCAGGATCTCTGGACTTCATCCACGAACCCTGCCCGTAATCACAGCACTTCTACATACAGATCCTGAGCTCAGTACTGGGGCCAAAAAATCTGCACTTGACAAGGTCCATCAGCTGGTCTTGTTAAGCCAAGATCTTTGCAGAAGACCTGTTCAGACAGAGGTCAAATAGTGGCCCCAGCCAGATTCACAATATTTTGAGTTCTTTAATTCCTCCCCCATAAAACCGCACTGTGCAACAGAACTGCATGTCCAAGAAAGTTCTCCATGTTGATTTGCCCTTTGAAAAAAGGACTTAATGAGAAAATTAAGTGTCCCTTCAGTGGAATTACATTTGAAAATGGAAACACAACAAGGCAATTTGCCTCAGTAACTAATTTCTGATGTCTGTAGCTTAGAAGCATCAATACTTTAGCAGTCACTGGTTTGGATAATTGGAAATAAGGGTGATTCTTTCACAGAAACTGATGTTAAGGCTGACTCAGCCTGGATTTCCACTCTGTGGGTTCATTTTCAGTGTTAAACTGAAAAAGACTTGAGGAAGTATTCTCTACCCATGAATCAGAGGAAATAATTCATTATTGAGTCCAGCCCAAGAAAAAAAATCTATTGCGAGAGTAAGAAGAGGTAGGGGACTGTGTTTAATTTGAGTAAAGGTTGCTCAAAGTTTGTTTAAAAAAGAGAAGCTTAAACTGTTCTAGACTTTTCAACCATTAAAAGTTCATTAGCGTTGCCAAGGTAGCCTGAAAACTTAAGGATGCACAGTGTCTTAATTTGGTTATGTCTGCACACTTTTGGCAAGCTATGTTATCTCTTAGTGACTTGCTCCGTTATCATTTATTACACACTGAGTGGAAAACATTACACAGCCTGGCAATGTGTGAAGCAACGTGTCCCACAATGTTGTTTTTCAGCGCATGTATGAATCTTCCCTCGGATTTTATTATGTGGAAGTTCAAATCCTTATGCTTCCATAGGACTTTGATAGAGTGAGGCTGAGAAAGCTTGCAAACAGCAGACTATTTGTGTTTATCTTTTTTTCCTAAAACATAGAGAACTCCTATAACAGAATAAGGCATTGAAATTAAAATGGAGACAATCAACAACATCACCACTAAGAAAACCACATTGTCAGATCATTGGATAATACATTAAAAGTACTATAAAACCGACACATTTACTGCTTTTATAATCCTGCCTTTTTGAAGGAGCAGCGCAGAAGCATACACAGTAGGCTAGGTAGCAGCTACTCTATGGCAACCCTGAATACTCCTAAGAGCAGAAAATTTTTCTTCTTAATGGCAGCTTTTTCCTTCAGGCTGTGGTTGTGACAATGTCAACACATCTGCACAGCAGGAGGTCTGGAGAAGCTGGCTCCAGAGTGTTCCCATTCTCCAAAGATCAAGGCTGTGTTGCTGGGTGTTTCAGCGGGCACTCGGAGCAGTCTCAGCAAAGAACCGTCAGTACTGTTCCCTCTGTTCTCATTTTCTACTATTTTATTATTCACCTCTCTATTATGCCGTGATTTGCAGATCTGCAGTTTGGCCTGCGGGACTCTGTCTTACTGCCTTGCAAGTTAATGAAATTTTACATGTTGACAGTTTGCATCTTTGGACCACTGAGGTCTATAATAAGCAAACACAGATTTACCCAGAGGGAGGAAGAAGCCAGAGGTCAGTGTCCTCCCCACTACCTCTCCTTGAGGCACCGTGTGCTTGAAGTCACATCACAAGGGAGGGGCTGTTGCAGAGGGATCTGGACAGACTAAATCGATGGGCCACGGCCAACCATATGAGTTTCAACAAGACCAATTGCCAGGTCCTGCACTTTGGTCACAACAACCCCATGCAACGCTACAAGCCTGGGGAAAAGTGGCTGGAAAGCTGCCTGGCGGAAAAAGATCTTGGGGTGTTGATTGACAGCTGGCTGAACATGAGTCAGCAGTGTGCCCAGGTGGCCAAGAAGGCCAACAGCATCCTGGCTTGTATCAGGAATAGTGTGGCCAGCAGGAGTTGGGAGGTGATCATGCAAGACATCGTGCAAAAATGTGAAAGACGTGGAGTTACTGAAGCGTGTCCAGAGAAGGGCAACAAGGCTGGTGAGGGGTCTAGAGAACAAGTCTTACGAGGAGCAACTGAGGGAACTGGGGCTGTTTAGTCTGGAGAAGAGGAGGCTGAGGGGCGGCCCTTATCACTCTCTCCAACTACCTGAAAGGACGTTGTAGTGAGGCAGGTGTTGGTCTCTTCTCCCAACTAACTAACGATAGGACGAGAGGCAATGTCCTCAAGTTGCGTCAGGGGAGATTTAGATTAGATATTAGGAAGAATTTCTTCACTGAAAGAGTGGTCAGACATTGAAATAGGCTATCCAGGGAGGTGGTTAAGTCACCATCCCCGGAGGGGTTCAAAAAAAAGTATCGATGTGGCACTTCAGGATATGGTTTAGAGGCATGGTGTTGTTGGGTGGATGGCTGGACTTGATGAGTTTAGAGGTGTTTTCCAACCTATGATTCTATGATGAATAGTTGCCCTTATCAACAATGAAGTGATCCCCACCCTAGCAGAGATCTCTCCATATATATCAGGTGCTGGAGGAAAACATACCATCCTAACACAAATGTCCACCGTCCGGTCTCACTTTAGGCCTTTTCTCATCATCCCGATGGCTTCCTGTATTTTGTTTTGCTGACATTTCACAGAATACACATCAGTTACCAATGACATTTCAAATGTAAAACAAAAGGTGTTGCAAAAGACTCAGAATAAATCACCCTTCAAACACAAGTGACATAAAATTGACTAAGTCATGGTTTAAGAACAAGCTGCACTAAAAAAAATTCTCATCTCATTTTTTTGGTGAGCTTTATCTGCATGAATGTCTGTAGATGCATATTTAAAGTAAATATAATTTAATGATTTCTCATTTATTTGTACAGCATTGTCTTTTATATCTGCAGTGAAGAGATACTGTGTTTTCCCCTTAACTATACCACATTCAAGAAAGATCCAAGAGTGTGTAAAAGAACTTGCAAAATAGTCGTAGGTTTGACTCCAGCAATTTTTCAATCTGTCTGTCTCCATCTGTGTATTTATAAAACATTAGTCATGGTAGGCTGTAGCTTCAGTTCACGCATTTTTGGACGCTGCATTTTTCTAAATTTAAAACCACTTCAGATTAAGGAATACAAGAAATAAAAGCACTGTTCCTTTAACACTTTCTTTTTCCTATAATCTCTGTGATTTTGCTAGTTATCAAATAAGCAACACGTCCACAGAAGCTGAGGTAGGAGAAACAAGCCAAAATGATCCACAAAGCATAATGCATGGATAGTGACTGTTACCACCAAACAGAGCAGATACTTTTTGTAGAGAAATGTATCATAGGTGGCTGCGGGGCTCTGATTTGGTGGGGGTGAGAGCAGACCTTGCTGTAGTGAATGCTGATAAATTGTACTGAGAACACTAGGAAAAATGTTCATACTGGATGATATCCAGAACATCAGAGTAGGGTTTTGAAGCTCACTGAAAATCTCTTTAAATCAGTGACCACTGCATCAAATGGAGGCCTGGTCAGGGCTACTGTGGGGAGAGCTCAGTCCAGCCTGGCTGATGGCTCCCATGTGGCCACACATGAGTTGATTTTGCCAAACCATCTCTCAGGAGCAGTCCTGTCTCATGCACTGCCCTCCTGAAACCTAGTTTCCTTGGTCATATTTGCAAAGTTTCTTAGCTCTTAATTTGTTTTGCCAGAACTAGGAAAGGAAATGAGCAAATCCTCCAGGCTTTCCAGCCCTAGGACCCCATATTTCCTGGTCGTTGCCACTAAACCATAAGAAGGGAGAAATTTTTTACAAGAGTGGTGAAACCCTGGAACAGGTTGCCCAGAGAGGTGGTAGATGACCCGTCCCTGGAAATGTTCAACGTCAGGATGGATGGGGCTCTGAGCAACCTGCTTGAGTTGAAGATGTCCCTGCTTATTGCAGGGGAGTTGGACTAGACCTTGAAAGGTCCCTTCCAATCCAAATTATTCTATGATTCTATGATATGCTCCTTCTAGTATCCCAAAGGCTAGATCTTCTGGTCTAAAAGAACATACATTCCATGTGCATTGCAACATTATATTGACCCAACAGGGACGCAACACGGGCCGAGTTCCATGTGGGAGTTACAAAGTTATGCTGAAGGGAAAATGGCAATATCCAGATTCACATCAATGTACTCAATGTTATTCAAGCCTTGCAAAAGCAGAAACCACTTTTTTATTTTGCAAGGAGATACCTAAAAAAATCACAGTTTTTGCTGAAAGATTATATTGGGTGCATGATTCTTTCATCTCTACAGAACAGCTCTCATTAAGTAAAAACGTGAACGGACAGATGCCCTAATAATAGCTTGATTTGAAGTCTAAAGTGGGTTGAATTACTCAGCATGCCATCTTCTAATCAGGAACGCAGGTTTTAATGCAAGGCTTCCTGACAATCACAATTTTGTAGTGCTTATATAAATGACTCTGTAGATGTGTGTATGGTTTTCTACTTTACTGTGTGGCTAACAGAACGCTTTTCCTGGTGATACAAAATAGGAACTGACTCAAATGCAGCAAGGGCTATCTGCTCCCGTGAAAAATGTTAGGTGATCACATCAGAAAGCTTCCCCATTTACAGAAATACCTAGCACTCTGGAAATTGTTTGTCCCACCAAAAAAACAGTGGAGGATCTGTTGCCTTAAATATCAGGTACAGTATTCTATGCATATATACCAAGGCAGCACTCCAACTGCTTGTACCCTAAAGTAACCTCCATTCACCTTGAACTGTAATGGACAGCTCGTGTAAAAGCTCCCAGGAGTTCAAGTTCCCTCTGAGTTTGTGTCCTCAGGAGACAGTCAGAGGGGCAGAAAGGACTCACAGACTTGGCAGATGTTCTTCTTCTCACTCGCCTTTAAACAGCCCTTTCTGTCCCTCCCCCTCTCAATATTGAAAGGTATCTACAAAGACCACAGCCAAGACAAGAATTGATTTGTGGTTCTTCCCTTGGCCACACTTAGCTCCAGTGTCAGGTCTCTAAAACTTCCCGCAAATTCGATTTGAAAAATTTGGTCTTCATTACATTTGGGCTAATGGAACAACCAGTAAGGATGGGGAAAATGGGACAGATGTTGCATGCCAAAGTATTTTCAAGCTCAGTTTCTGCTAGGTTAATCCAGGTCCATTCCGAAGCCCTGTCGGGTCTAACTGACTAATCTTCTGAAATTCTTCTAAGGATGAATGGAGCAAGGTACATGCCATATGGTCATTCCATTAAAGTAACTCCAGAAAAATCAGTGGCAGCTCCACAATGTTCCTCCTGGTTAACGATTAGTCAAGAGCAGAAGTCTGACTGCAGAGTCTTTGATCCGTGAACATATCTGTGGTAATTGGGGTCATAGTACTTCCTGTAGCTAGTGCATTTTAAAAGTTCAAAGTCAGTAACCCCTGAGTAATTGGGACTGTTACTGAGCAAATGACATGCTTTGAACCAATGATATTGTATTAATTATATGGGGTCAAATCTAGCGGTGAAATTTTGTAGGAACAAATCAGAGCTAGAAATAAAACTTGGGATGAACCATTACAGATTGAGTCCAAAGTCCCAGATTTGGCAGTTTCTTGTTTGCCAGTAACTTGAGCTCTGGAAGGGCCCCCTGGGGAAGTCACTTCTGGCACCCCATGCCGTGAAGTGTAGCCGTGTGGCACTGCTGGCACAATTTCTGCCAGTAGGAGAGGGGAAACAGTGCTGCTAACCCAAATCTCTCCTCATGGGGTGAAAGGCTGCTTTTAGTGAAGGCTGGGAGGAGGTGGGGTAGGAGGGAAGACAGGTTTTGGTCACAGCTGCCCCAAGCTGAGTCATCCTGCCAGTCCAGGATCTCCTCCCTGAGCACAGCATTGCACTGCAGCCACTCCAGAAGAGCAGTCGCAAGAGCAACCAGGGCAAGGTGTACAGCATCAGTGGCTTACCTTCAGCTTGCCACTGAGGGACACACTGCATACCAGAGCAAGGAAATCCAGGCTTTAAAAATCAACCCTCCAAAGAATAAATGTGTTCCCAAGAACATAGTATTATAAAGAAAATAGCCATGTACTAAGAAATTTAATCAGACCAGCCCAGCAACACACTATCAGTATGAAACAGCATACATTCCCATCCCCACATCCTGTTTTCCTATATTTTTGCGGAGAGATTAAATGATGCCAGAACTACTTTGATAGACGACAAAAAAATTCTGGAGTCATCTTTTTTCAAGGATTAATTATTATCTACAATAAGGAGAAATTGCAACAGCCAACAATTGTTTTATTCTTCCAAGTCCTATCACAGCGACGATGGTAATGTAAGGAAATTTAACTTGTACAATAACAGACACATGCTGTCTCAAAGTGTTCCAATCCACTATGGAGATAGCATGATATTGGCTCAGATACAGGCCAAACCATCCTCCTTCTGCATCTGCACGGTGGTCACCATGGCTTTACGTCACTGTTCTGACATAGCTGTGTCTGAAAATGGTTCGGAGCACTGGCAAATCCACAGGTCAGCGCTTCCTATAGAGCACTGTCGCTCTGGAGCCTGAGGCATTTGGGCCCCGCAGCACACTCCGTTGTGCCGCAGCAAGGTAAGCGCACTCTTTAACAAGCCATTCCTGTCTCTCACCACATGACAACCAACCATTGCTCTGCGGGTAGCTGCTCGACAAACTATGATTTAAGGGATATGTTTTAAGCTGCACAACATTTCTCGTTCAGAGTCTGTAGTGGAGCACTTGTCCTTCATCTTATGTATTTCTCACTATACTCGAAAATTTTAGGAAGAAAGTGGATGTTGGAGGAAAGATCACTGCATGATGTGCAGTGAAAGGAAGATGGAATATTATATATGTAAATACATATAATCATAAAGACATGATGTAGGAGTAGTTTGCAGATGGATTTCTCCACACAGCATTCATTGTGGACAGCTTATTTGCTGACAATAGATTATTGATTAACTATACTTTGAAAGGATCTTTTTTACTTGCACAAACGGTCTGCTTCTGGCTGGGACTGAACACGATACCCATTCTCCCCAGAGAATACAGGCTGTGGATAAAAGCAGGGTGGATCATCCTGGGTCCGTCCCTGCACTGGCCTTTCCCAGTGGCTTTGCTTTGCTGTGGCCTCAGCAAACAGGTGCCCTAAATGGGTTGGTTCGAAACAGCCCAGACATACTCCTCTTCCTTCCCCTCCTCTTTGCTGATAGATTGAGCTGCTGACATTCACCTGTGAAGGAGTCAGCAAAAGACCCCTCATGATACAAGCGACACCCACATCTTCCATTTCCACCTCGCTGGGTTTTGGCGTCAGAGCTGACAGAGCAATGATGAGATCTGCTGTTACATGTAGAAGGACTGACTAGAGTAAGGTCATTGTTCCTCACTTTTCCTTAACAGAAATAGTTTGAAGGTAGTAAAAAAAAGGGTGTCTGAATACTTAATATTCATAAGAGGTTTAGTCTTCTTTCAACAACCTTGAATAAATGATAAAGAACGTGATAGCACTGTAGTGGCAGTTTATTCTAATGATCAAAGTAGTCCATCATTGGGGAATAAATGTTCTACCTAAGCAAAAAAATTGTTAATCCCTAAAGAAATTTATTACTTAGAAGGAAAATTCATTTAAAGTCATCCAATTAACTCTGTAAAAGGAAGAAGGTGGTTTATATTGCATCATAGACTTACTTACAGTCCTGCAGTATATTTAGCTGAAACAGCTTGAGTGAAAACTGGGAATAAACATTAGTTTCTGCAGTTTGAATATCACTGAGGCATTTTCCCAGCTGTACAGTACAGTACATAGTACACCCTGTTCACAGTACTCTGCAAGCTTCTTCCCTCTGAAATGACACGTAAGCTGGGAGAAGAACTGACCTTTGGTTTAATTCAAGTAGAGGACTGATCCATCTTCTCCATCTCAAATGCTTTGAGTTTTGACCTATCAACCCAAACCAATCCTTTTTACATTAATCAACATTGATATCTCTCCTCCAGTTCCCCAGTGAAGTCACTGCTCATCTTTCTGAGGGCAGAAAGCTCTGCAGATTTCTCTCATCCTGGCAAGTCCTTGAAGCTAGCAAGCATCTTAAAGCTCTTCGTTCCAGAGAATCCTCTTGCCCAAACAGTGACCCCCCCAAAAACATGCACTGTCCTCAGCTTTCCAAGGTACAGCTCCCAGTCTCCTCTTAGGAGTGAGTGACTTACAATGTCCCAGCTATAGAGCCTTGAAGCTCATCTTTTCATTCCTATTTCTGTCTATTCAGGGGTGGCATCTCCTTTGGAAATGCCCCATTCTTCTATTTCTGGTCATGCCTGCAGCACTTATCATCTGAGTGATTCCTCCTTGTAGCTCACCTAGATTTCTACTTTCTATAGTGAGACAGTACACTAGTTTTTTTTCTGATAGACCGTATTTTGTGAAGGAGAAAGCTCTGCTACTGGAAAAGAATGGCAGGAGAATGATGTCTGATAAGGCTGGTGCAGATTCCTAATCACTTGCAAAGTCAAAAAAAAGGTGCAGTTCTGGATTTTAGTCCCCCTTATCTATTGGGACTGAATCGAGCCAAATTAATTTTATACAAACTGCAAAATAATCTGCAGATGAGAAATAGTTAAAACTCTCTGAGCTGCATAAAGTTCTAGCCAGAATTTTTTTTTTAATTAGCAAGTAGATGGTTGGATGGATGGATAGACAGATGGATGGATGGATGAATAACATCACGGAAAAAGCTATGAACTTCTGAAAATCTACATAAACAAAAAAGGCAGATTTCCCTCTGCCGTGATAGCTTTTTAATCCACGTTTCATACAGCATAAATCCCAAGTAAAATCCATGCGTCCAGTACGTGCTCTTTTGTTCTTGGTATACAGAGCACACATAATATAACACGACCCATTCTTACCCATAGCAACATAGTACACTAGTGAAGCATTGCTTGAATTAAGGACAAAATGAAATTATTCATAGTAGACAGGTATAGAATTTCCATAGTACAAAGGATACAACGTGTGGTTCTTTGCCACTTCTTTCCTAATCTAACCAAGCAGCTGCCATGCTATTAATTTGAATTTACATAGTATATTTCAGTTGATTTTTGTTATGCCTGTTGTTACTGATGCTGATCTAACCTCTGCTGTGTTTCTCTAGGAAGAAAATATAGAAAGAAAGGAGCTGATAGCCACGAGAACAAAGATAAATTACTGGGAATAAATTATCCAGTTTTATGTATCAAAGTTTATTGGAAATAATAGGAAGAACATTTATCAAAAGGTCTGGAGAACATGTGATCCTTGATTGTCAGCTTCTATTCATTTAAAGAAGATTTATCATTCTCAGGGGGATTAATACTTTTTTATGGGCACTTGACTAGATACTCATTAATGGTTGTATATTTCCTAGATACTAACTAAACCAGAAAGTTTAAAAGTAATAATTAAAAACTTTTGAATTATATCCTTATAGGCCTTTATTCACTGGGGCACTTGGGCATATGCCATAGTTTGTTGATTTAATAGGTTTGCTTATCTACCTGATTGGAGTTAATCACCTTTCTGAAAATCAACCGTACCTTTCAATTTCATTACATAAAAGGAAGCTGGATCAGTGAATTCACTAGTTCCTTTTCACTGACTTTAATTGACTTTCTGGTGCTTTCAGTACAGCAAGTGGTGTGGCCACCCATCTCACAGACTGATTCAGTAGTCCTAGAAAATGAACAGAAAGGGCTGAGAAGGATGGATGATTTCTATACGCAGAGAAGATGAATGACCCAGGGTCTCTCTAGCTTGGAAAAGAAATAAGAAGATACCTAGAGCTGCATCAGTCCTTGTACGCACTGTTGTAAAAATGCTTCCTAAGCGTCCTTCCCTGGCCTTGATCAGAGACAGGATACGGAGATAGGTGGACCTCACTGACCCTTGCTTGTATGCCTGTAGCCAGCCTTCCTGCAGAAATTCACAGGTCTGCTTCTGTACTGACCCAGGAATTAACCAAGAAAGTCTCTTCTTTGCAACAAGCTTCTTGAATGATTTGTAATGCATTTTGAAGAACAGTGGGAAATGATGCTGTGTTGTTTTATGTTTTTAAATGTATTTTCTGTATTATTTCTTTATCTTTGCATGTCTTCAAAATGTGAGGGGTATTCCTACCCATGTACGATTTCATTCCGTCATTATCTTCCCTGATGCTTATCCCTAGCAAGGAGAAAAAAAATGGAACTTAGTATTCTAAACATGATATAAACGATGACCATTGCTTAAATTAAAAACAAAGGAGCCTGTTCAGTGCTACATATGAATAAAAGGCACCTACTATAATTAGTTTGCAGTATAGAGAAGAAGCAAAAATTAGCAAAAAATACAACAGAGGGGCTCAGAAATAAACAAGAAGGCATAGTATGTAATGGTGCTTAGATGCCAAGATCTTTGCAGAAGGGATTTTTCTGGGCAGAAAGAAGAGAAATAGTGCACTCCTGCATTTTGTCTACCGATACCAGCAAAAAGTTAATCCATCTGCTCCTTTTCACTCTTACTGATCCATGAGGAGAACAATATAGACTTCATTAGTGTCCATCTCTGTGGGAAGATACAGCTAAGAAGCTGTGCATCCAACTAGCATTAGATCTTCTATAAACTTTAGGCTTTCTACAAGCAGTTTTTTCATGTCAAAGCCAATTCTGGGTCAAGCACCTTACAATTCTCAAAGTTTGATCTGAAATTCTGGATTTCACATGCTTGTGCTCGTCAGGCCAAGGCAAATTACAAGCACTTTATGCAATTTTTAAAAGCCACATATCAGAAAACTTCTGATTACCCTATTTGCCACACCGCACCTCACAGAGACATGTTCCTGAGCCATAAGGCAACAATGTGAAAGGAAAATATTTCCTTTTGAGAGTTTTCTAAATATTTAGTGCCTATAGGCTGGATTCTTTGCATCCAAAGTGTTCTGGATCCTGTAAAAAGGAACATATAGTGGAAAATCAACTGATTTCAACTTTGTACATGCAATTGCCCTTATTATTTTCCAGTTTAATTGCTCTGCTTGATTGCAATTGCAACACACACACCACTTAGTAGCTTTGCTGGCATTACAAAGAGCCATCTTTTGGACTGCTTTTTGATTAATCACATTCATATACTGAAGTCTAAAGCTAGCAGAAGATTTTCTAAGGAAACACATCTTTCTGTCAGAAAATGTGCCAGATTAAATTTCTTTCATGGGAACACATTGATTTCAGTAAAACTGAGCATCAAAAATGGAAATAGAGCATGGGACATATTGTACAGTAATAAACCAAGTGATGCAAAATGTAAATTTAGAGACAATATTGGAAAAGCTGAGATCCAAGGTAATAGATTTTAGAAAATGTAGCTCTTGATGAAGTTTTGAAAGATGTTAGTCTTCCGTGATTCAAGATAAAATGATCTCAAAATTTCAGAGCTTCTCTTGAAGTAGACATCTATTCCTTTTTAGGTCTCCTGAGTGTAGAGTTTATCAAGTCTCAATGCCATTGAAGTTCCAACATTCACTGCCATCCTCACACTGCTCGGAGTTGTTGGATAAGCAGCATTACTGCAAATAAAACACCAATACCCTGGAGTGAGCCACATAAATGCACTGGACTCTTAGAACTCATTTAGCTTCAAGTCAGAAACAAGCGGAATACTTTAAATTATGTAAAAGATCTCTCCAGTATCTCTCCAACTGTCCCTTCTTTGGACCTGTTTAAGATTTAGATCCTTATTTAATAAGTATTCAAGCATGTGCTTTATTCTTTGTTCTTTAGGGTTTGTGCTTTTTTTTTTAGATACCGTATTTGTCACTAACCCTGGGTTAAGCAAGGATCATTTTTGCCTACCCAAAGTCCTCGCCATGACAGCTTTGCTGCCTTAGTTCTATTCCTGCAGTCGTTCTCCCAGAGCTAAGCTGCTGACAGCTACAGGGAAGGAAAAGGCTCAGATTTGCAAAAGACGGTTATTTGAAATGCTTTACATTCTCTTTCTCATAACCCTATTAAACTGTTGTCAATTTTTACCAGCCTTTACTATATTTTGCTATATTTTTCTTTCCAAGCAAATGTAATTTTCAAGGAACATATCCAGGCCCAGTCTTGTTTAACTTCTTCATCAACGACCTGGATGAAGAGTTAGAATGTACCCTCAGCAAGTTTGCTGATGACACCAAACTGGGAGGTGTGGTGGATACACCGGAAGGCTGTGCTGCCATTCAGCGTGACCTGGACAGGCTGGAAAGTTGGGTAGAGAGGAACCTGATGAGGTTCAACAAAGGCAAATGCAGGGTCCTGCACCTGGGGAGGAATAACCCCATGCACCAGTACAGGCTTGGGGTGGACCTGCTGGAGAGCAGCTCTGCGG
>Ga0065711_1028282_pt1 | contig 42244 bp, 19 predicted proteins | sample Hoacrofraction12_FD_59098 | JGI IMG/M metagenome (GOLD analysis project Ga0065711, IMG submission 59098) | Hoatzin crop microbial communities from Cojedes, Venezuela - Epithelial fraction 12 v2 (version 2) | ecosystem: Host-associated > Birds > Digestive system > Esophagus > Crop | place...
CTCCCTCGACCTGCTGGCCACACTCCTCCTAATGCACCCCAGAATGCCATTGACCTTCTTGGCAGCCAGGGCACACTGCTGGTCTCCTTGCATCACCCAGCGCTTCTCCCACTCTTCTTGCGGGCATCTCTTAAATCCTTTAACTTAGGAAACTAACTGCCTTCCTTCTGCTTTGCTGTTTCCCAAATGTTTCTCCCTGCCTGGTGGCCTTAGAAATTCCAGGCACATTAGCAGACCTTATTAGTAACAGGTAGCTTTCTATTAGAACACAGACAAAACCTGTTTCTAATTTAATGTCTGCCAATCCACAAAAGAGCCATTCTTGAAAAACATAAACAGAAGTCCTCTATTTAAGGAAATGCTATGGAGAAAGTATAATAAGAAAAAAAAGTCACTTATCCAAGAGTGCCATTTGGAGAGAAATCACTGGAAGAGTTGCCTTAATTAGTGTGTTTGTTATATCTATTGCCATGCTTATACTGCAAGTGTGCTTTTTGCCATGTAGCAGCTAACAGCAAGGACTCCACACAGGGACTGGACCCAGGGAGGTTTACAAAGGTGCAACAGTTTGCACCATCTGAGTTTGAGCCCTGGGGGGCTAGCTGAAAGTTCCTATGGAACACTCGAAATAGAGACAGATGAGGAATGAAGATCAGAAAACAACAGCTAGCTGGGCAACAGAGCTGTTTACATAACCTGGAAAACAATCTCATGCTTCACCAGCCCAGCAAGAAACAGTGCCCACTGCAAAGCGTGTAAAAGCAGAGAGCCTGCAGTCACAGCGAGAGGCAGCTAAATGAGGAATCACTGCCTTTAGAACAGGATCCAGCACTCTGGGTGCTGTCTCACCAGTGCTGAGTAGGTGGGAATAAACACCTTGCCTGGTCTGCTTCGGTACATTCCTTTTAATGCAGCCCAGAACACAATTTGTCTCATCTGCAACAAGAGCAAACTGTTATCATTGCTTCTTGTCATCAGAGCTGATAGTCGGCTTCCAGAGACTGGGACAGACCAATGTTTCCTGAAAAACAGCCAAGGAGTAGGTGGGCATAGGATACAGCCTACTCTAAATGATGTATGATTTTAATCCATTCCCCATGTAGCCCAGCCTCCAACACCAGCTGGTGTCTGGCCCTGGAGCTGTACTGAGAATGCTTAAAATCATCATCATCTTATGTAATTGCAGTGCTATCTCCTAGCTACTTCGCATGCTGAGGGAAGGCAGGCACTCAGCTGCTCAGAAAGCAGGGCCAGAGTTCAGTTCACCCAGCTCCTATATGCTGTTGAAATATCTCCCTATGGTTAGTAGGCTTGTGCCAGCAGAACCAAATCCTGTTTGCTCTTTACTGCGAGGCATTTCCCACACCTCTTGACTAAATGCTCACTCTTTCTTCCACCTCCTTTGCTTCAGGCTCCAGCCAACTGTCGTCCCCTGGGAGCCAAACATTTATTGCATAAAAACCCAACACATGACAACTAACAACTCTCAGTGCTTCTGTCAAGGCGACTGCTGCCTTTCAAGCTGATTTCACTGACTAATTAAGCATGGAGACACACCAGACTACCAACACTGAATGGTGGCTGCAGCATCCATCACTCCAGCAGGATTCAGTCTAATGAGCTAAAAGCTACAGCTTGAGAGCCCAGCACAGCTTGTTCACTGGAATGGAAAACCGTTGTTTACCGTGTTCTAAAATTCCCTGAGTTATACAGAGAGAAGACAACAAACAAAAAAAACTACCTCCTCCAGCCTTGAAAACATTAATTATCAAGAAAGGAAAAACACCTGCTCCCCTTTTATCATTAACATATTACACCTTCAGTTTCTTTCCAGACATTAAAGCTCCCAAGGTCCCTCAGAGGTAGTTAAAAAGTACATAGCCACCCTAAGTCCCCTTTGCCTACAAAAACATTTCATCTGGTGTTTCCACCAGGCATAAAGTTTGTTTTCCTCCCCCATGTATGCTTGGCTTTCTTTGTGCATGTGCTCGTGTACTTTGGATTAAACGGCTTCCCTGTCTGTTTGGTAGAGCATCCTCCTTCCTGTTGACCGAGTAGTTCACACAGAAACTTTATGCAGAAAATGATTGTGAACCGTAAGATGTTATTTGTATGGTTTCGTACCTTCTTCAATGACTTAGATCATTGTGAAGTCCCTGAGTAACAGATCAGAATCTAAATAGCATTTAGATTTAGATTGACACAAAGTATAAGGCAACTATACCAAAAAGAAAAAGGCATGAGTCAGGGACAAGGATACTACGTATGTACTTGTAGTGCCCCACATAGCTCCATGCTCACATTCTCACTCCAATTACATCCGAATTTGAAAAAAAATTCTCCTGTCACAGGGAGGAAATAAATCTCCTAAAGAGCAATACAGATAACACCACTTATATTTATGAAGGACACTAGATTGTGAGATTAAGATTGTAATTGGTGATGCTTATCCTGATCAAATCAGTACCTCTGAACACGTTTGTGATAACAAATCTCACCAGAGCAGACACTTGTTTAAATGAAAACATTTTCAGACTAAAGAAGGAAGGAAGAATTTCCATTACCCTATTTGGCATAAAATGACTAGAAGGAAAATTACTGTAAGTACGTTTAAGTTACAGCTCTACTCAAAGAGAAACACCACTGATGTTTTGAGAATATAAAATGGAAGTCTTGCTCAGTACTGAAATCTGACCACAATATATAATTTCAAATCCTTGGAGGTAGGTACAATATTATAAAGGTGTATTTTTGAGTCGTCGGAGCCAAAGATTTTACAATCTGAAAAAAACCTGACAACCTATGTTACATTTATATCCCAAATGAAATGACAAAGATAAAAATAATAACTTCTTTCTTGAGCTAGTAATATTGGGCTAAGCTCCAACAGAGTCAATCTCTAATGCTGAAATTTGGCTCTGATAGCAGAGGAAATAATTAGTGAATTTGGATTTTTAAGAGAAGAAATTAGAAAACTTCAGCAAAAATATCCTGTTTATAAGAGTCTGTCTCTAAGATGATAGCAAAGAATGGCTATCTGGATTGGGCAGGTATTTTCACTGTAGACTGACTATTAAAAAATAATAAATCATCCTACAGAAGAAATACAGAGCTGAAGGCCAGTTTGAACATCTCTTGAAATGGATTAGTTTGTTATGAGACTTATAAGTAACATTTAAATGTATTCAAATGTATTAAAATGACAGACTCCCATATACTTTTTTCTTTTTTTTTTTTTAAACGGGACCCTAATTCCCAGTTACAATTTTGTAGCCAGGAAGTGTAACCAGTGGTGTCACTACAACAGGCAGTTAAACAAGTGCTGTTACACTGGAGAAGAGGCAGGACAGGGTCTGTACCTGGGGATACATGGGAGCATGAGACACCACAGACCAGACAGGGAGCAAAGCCAGCTCAGCTTCTACAGAAAAAAATTTAACCAGAAAGATATCAGAGAATACCTGTAAGAATGCAGTTTTGACTGAACCTCTCCCTGTTTGCTCTAGCCTCTCCAAATTTGTTTCAGTCTCCCTCAGCTCAGCCTTCTTGCTTGTCTTCAGCTATTTACCATCCTCTTCTTCCCATTCTCATTACTCCCACTCCTGTCCTGTCCTTCTGTGTAGCCCACTGGAATTCTAATGCCAGAAAAAGCTCAAAGTACCCATTCTCCTTTTCTCATCAGCTGGCTATACATTCTCCTGCATCTTGTTGTCCTGCATCTATTCTTTCTATTCAACTAGCAACCTGCACAGGGTAGCAGCCACCTCCAGTCTTTCCTTCTGCCCCACCAGGTGCAGAAGGGACAGAACCTTCTTGATCCTCCCACAGTCACACTAAGTGCCACTTAATAACGTCCACAGCTAGAAAATGAGAATGTCTTAAAAGACAGATGTTTCTCTGACGAGCAATTATAAAACCACATTGAAGTGTTGCATATATTCATAATAGCAGTTTTCCAAGTCAAAAAAATTAAGAAAGTACATCTTTAAAAAAATCAAGACATGCCAGCTTTTCCTGAAAATTCTCTCCTGCCTCAGGGATGCAAAGCACCAGACTATAGGATGTGTTCATATCCTTCCACCCTCCTGGTAAGGGCTCCTTTTCCAGTGCTTCCAGCCAATATTGAAAAAGAAAATACTGTTTCTTATGCTGGCTTCTAACACCAGATCTCCACATGGAAGCATCTGTGTGCAGCATTACCATGCTTTTGTAATTTCATCCACATTCCTGATCAATTTGCAAGAGCCATTAATTAGAAAATCAGCTCTTGCGGAGCTCAATACAGTCAGTCTTTTTGCCATGTGAGCTCACAGCACAAATATGTACTGCTGATTCATAAGCATCAACATTGTAATAACAAACAGCTGGAGTATTTTTCTATACTTTGTGCAGCTTCAACAAACAGAAAGTACCAAAACACATGCAGCAGAAATGACCAAATCTTCAATATAAGCCCCAAACACTCTTTTACATCTGTGCCAATACCATGTGTTATAAGGACATACCTTCATGGCTTGAAGTAGCTCCCTCTCAGCAGTGTTTTTCTACCTCAGTTAATTAATACACATTAGATGACCAGAAATAGAAAATGCTTGGAAGCTGCCTGCATTTGTTTACCAATTCCAGTCTTTAATAAAAATACAAAGCTGAACTGAGTAAGTTTGCTTGATGGGAAAACAGATAGCTTTTCTTCACTGAGTTGATATCATGTAATTAAGTCAAGGTAGAGGGGGGAGAGCTTCTTTAGAGAAATATATTCCTAAAAGGCATAAGCAGCAAGTCCATGAAAACCTAGAACATCTCAGTACAGAAATACCTTCTCTGGCAAAATCATCTGTTTTCTCCAACAGTTTTTGCTGCTAAAGTATTTTTCCAAAGAATGGTATAGGACAGTATTTCTTGAGTCTGTATGCCCAAGAGACTGCACACAATTTCTGAAGTAGGATACAGCTGAACAGTCCAGCCAGTCTGAAAGTCCGAGCTTTCACATACAAGCCATTCACCCATACAGCAAATCCTCCTCTCATGGTACCCCCACAGGACACAAGATAAAAGGGTTACCTAGTTCTGTTTTCTTGTAAAAGTTTCCTTTCCATAATTTCGCATGCACATTTCTCAACTACAGAAATTTTACTTGTTAAGTACCCAGGCCTATCTGATCAGTGATACAAAGTGACTGAGTTCAAGCTGTAACCCAGACAGATGAGTTATATCCCAGAGAAGGTCAAGCTCAAATAATTGCTTACTTGCAGAGCAGATTTGTATTTTCTTCCTCCTCTTCATCTGCACAAAAGACTAAATCACTTGGCTACTTCCCAAGAAACAGTATTGGCCTTGACCAGTTCAGCTGTGATTGATGTAAGGAGCATCATAAAGCATGGTTAACTCTATGAGCACTGGATTGCAGAATAGCCCTGTAATAAACATCCATGTCACTGCGGAACCATGTGAAGAGACAGACACTCAGCTGTTATACATTGCCATTTGTCTAGAAAACATTGAAATCAGAGCTGCAACATACTGGAAATCTAATTGTTGTTTTCTGAATCAAGATCACTAACACTTGGGCATTTTATCTCTTTTGATCCTAATTTAGGAACACCTTAAACCACGTGCTTCAAGGTCTACCAAGTCCTACAGCTTTACTTGCTATGACATTGAAGCTTATTTCAATCACTTGCCTGGTGACACCAGCTGTATTTGAGAAATTGTTGTCTGTGTTTTGATGCCCTAATTTGAGCATGAACAGATACACTTCAGCTCCTCATACTTCCTTCTACTAGCAAATGCCTAAATGCATGTGTTTTATAACGAAGGGAAAAAAGCAATGGGGTAACTTTACTGTTGAATTTGTAAAATTCTCATTACTATCAAATCAGAGCAGATGTTTTTGCCATCTTAGGTTTACTGAACTTGACTAGCAAATGGTTCCTTTTCAATTAAAAAAGGTCATTTCAATGGTTGTCTACAACGCTTAATACAAAATAAATGGCACACGCAAGTTGCTGTATGGCCTAGGCAGGACTGAAAACACATGAGAATCAGAGTTTTGCTCTAAGCTGGCTGAGAACCGAGCCTAAATTTTACATCAAGATTCATCATATGGCATCAAGGCAGTGGAAGATTACTTCTGTGAGAACATACATCATATCTACATTACTAGATAAAAAGAGCATAATTTTTGGTGTATCCTTTAAAATAACTCTTAACTGTCTCTGCTGATGTAGTGAGGTTTGTCCAACATTTTAATTTCAAAAGCATTTTTGGATAACAAATTCCCCTCCCCCAGTCTTAAGGAAAATACAATCTAGTCTCTAGAAACAAGATCAATAACAGCATTAGAGGAGGACTGGCTGACGAAGCATATAAAGACAACTTAGAAATTAGATTTCTTTTCAGGACAAGGGACTAGGCTATTACAACTAATAACGTAGGAGGTATTCAATTTCTTTCCAGCCATAAATGAATGCACCAAATTGCAACACTAATGTATCATTAATTTGATAAATGTTATGGTATTTTTCAAGTAAGTTACTCAAATCAGTGATGCATTTGGAGTATAGGTATTGCCTGAAAACAGCAAATGAACCCTTACGAAATAAAAATTAGTTTTGAAACATAAAAGCAAAATCAGGCAACTCTAAATGATGGGATGGCCTTCCAAAAACAAGCCTTTTGCATTTAGTCAGTATAACAGCAAGTAGGAAAATGCCCTCACGTACTAAAGGAGGAAGGATTTCTTGACCCACAGTCCTACTGGCCCCACAGCTTTTTGTTTCCTCAGAAGCACATGAGCTAATAGCTGGCTGAGATTCTGCAGCAACACAAGGACCCACCACTGCCCCCCTGTAGGAAGTAACCTCTGCTACCACAGCTGTAGCAAGCACCAAAGAGCATATTCACACTGCTGGATCAAGCTTTCTGCCTGCTTGTGTCAGAGACAAGAAATTAAAGACGTACAGGACAAGATTCAGCGGTTCATTAATTTGCTGGTATCTGATAAAAGGGCTGTGCCATGACCCTGACAAAAGAAGTAAGTGCAGGTATTTTTCTCGTATTCCCATAAAGTCATCAGAACGTGCCAATACACAGTCTGTGCTCATATGACTTCGCACTTCGTATTTTCTGTCCCTCTCTCCAGAGCATGGATCCGTTACAGAAATCTTTTTGTGGGGCTGTTCTTACAGTGTGGAGGGCAACAGAAACCAATCCAACAGCTGAGATTTCTTGCCCCTACAAGAGTTAAAGTGTTAAATAACACAAGCATAGATAAGAGCACTGTTAAAACTAACATATCTAAGTCTAAGCTAGGAAGAGTTTGCTATAGCAGACTTGTTAATAGTAGATGTTTCCTGGCATTTTCCTACCCACTAAGCAAGAGAAGCATTTTGAAGAACTCCAATCCCAGAGCAACAGATGGGGAAACATTATACTGATTCCCTCTTGGTGTTTAAACACAGAGCGAGACAATTCAACTTTTTGCTGGGTTAGGGCTTGGTTCCCACCTCTCCCCCTGTTATTAGAGCTCTCCTGTGATGGATTAAGTGACACAATGCCCACACGTCAGTCTCCAGAAGATCTGCCAAGTATTATTTCCTTTCCAAGCTTCCTCTTTTCCAGCACTCATATTCTTGCTGTACACTTTTTTAAACATATCTCTATTTTGCTTTGTATTTTAATGCACAGTATTCAGCCTTTCAGCTAGTCATTGACATTGGAGATCCCAGTATCTCCTCAGGTTGCATCCTTCCATGATAGGGAAGCAACAGTGACAGGCCATCAATCCCACCTGCTCCTTTGAAGAGCAGGATTTGGTCCTCCCTCCATGTCCAGTGCTTCAGGAGATGAATCTGAAAAAGCCCTAAACAAACAACCCTCCCCCCAGCCTGCCTAGACACCCACACCATGATTTATTCCCCTGGGTTTTTTTCTATTATGCTCTATGTAGCTTCCACTGACAGGGGCAAGATAATATATATGCTGTTTAATGGGAAAGTAGTTTATGCAGAAAGTTTGCTAGTTCTTTCATGGAACAACTCCTATTTTTGTGTGCTTGCATTCACCTCTATTTATGCAACAGAAAGGAAAGCGAGGCCAGGCTACATGTATTATTAACTCATTTTCTCTATATATGGTATCTGCAGTGAATCAAAGAAATTTAAGACAAAAATACTTCTTTGACACCTGTTTGGGTGAGTGGGAAATAACCACAGATGGGAGCATAGTCTTGGAGACTTGGTCATGCTGGACTATGAGCAGTGCTGTAATTCCCTTCCCTCCACACCCAGGGCTATCAAATTCCTTGGGAATTGCCCTGAACAACAAAGTGAGTGCCTTCCTGGTCTAAAGCCAGGCTGCAAGTCAAAGGGGCAGAGAAGGAAAGGTGTCTTTCCTTCTCTGAGATAGCAAGTTCTGCCTCCACCTTGTGCCCATTACTTGCTGACACTGGAATAATCAGCTGGGAGTGAAGGAACACATGGAGGGGTTTAAAAAAACACCCCAAGGAGCTGGAAAGGTGACACATTTCCCAGCACTGCAGAATCCTTCTCTGTGCCTTTCAGGTTTCTTCCCCAGCTCTGACAGGTTCAGTGGCTCTTTATTTGTGTCTGGAGAATAGGCATCTTTTATTGTTTACATAGAGGTTCCAGGTAAGAGTCTTATCAGTTTCAATTATTCTTTCAGTAGCAATTTTATGAGCTATAGAGAACAACACTTCTTTGCTTGAAGTGTGGATAGCTACAAGAAAACTGCTAACTGAGAGTTTCTCACACTTATTGGTTTCTAAATCATTTCACTGTCTCATCATAAGTGCTAGGTTAGAACATGACTTTATATTTACTTATAGAGCTCCTTTCATCTCAAAGGGATGTAATCATCAGCAAATACTGCCATGCAGCTACCTCTAGGGTGTTATTCTGTTTCCATAAAAGCCATGGAAACACCAACAGTGTGAAGTGTGAAATACAGTGAGAACAGCAGAGCTGTGCAGGCGCAGGCCAAGGGGTTGCCTAGCTCAGTGTCCTGTCTGCAGCAAAGTGATACGTGGACACCCAGAGAAAAGAATGAATACAGCAAGTACATGCCTTAGAAAAAAGGATACTTCCTCTCCCAGCCTTCAAGTATTTTCAGTTCAAGGAATTTCCTAAGTCAAATCTCTTTGAATCCATATAAAAAACTTTTGCATCCACATCTTGCTTTGGCAAGCAGCTACATGTCTGTCACCTGCTGTGGAAGAAAACTACTTCCTTTTCCTTGTTTTGATCGTGTCTCCCACTAGCTTCATTTGTTGACTCCTAGTTCTTGTACTAGAAAATAATTTTTTGGCTTAAGGACACACTGAAAACAGTAGGAAAGAGAAAAGCTCATCATATGTAGGGTTCTCTCTTTTTTTTAACCAAACAAGACAGGAAAATAGACCTTGGCAAACCCCTCAAATCCTTTGAGAGCAAGTGTATATATACGAACATTATGCTTTCTTAAAATACCAAGGGAAAAGAATGAGGGGGGAAAATCCCCCTTCAATTACTCAGGCTGAAGTTTGCACAAAAAGTTGCTTTTAGCAGCCCCACACACAGATAGGGTTTTTTTTATATTCAGAATAATTGCCCAGAATCCCAAATAAAACAAGTAGCCTCTTACAACTGCTTCCAAATGCCAGTACAGGGATTCACTGCAGCTGACAAGAAGAATGCCACTTCTTGACCCCACAGCAGCTTTTTTTTTTCCTTCCTTCCTTCCTCCCTCCGCTTGTCCCTCCCTACCAGAAGTATGGGTTTCAGTTCAATGGGCTTTACAGATAGGTCTGCCATGAAATTGTAAGCACTAAGCTGCCCGATTGTTTACTTGCTGGCACTTTCAGCTACCTCTAGATTGCATCATGAAACCAAAGGTTGCTGGAAAGAGTGGCAAATGCTCCAGCTAAAAACTTTCTGGCGCCACTTTCTGTCTATACTGGCAAGTGCTGTTTATTTCATTTAGAAAAATTCATGAGTTTTCCTGCTTTAAAGTGCTATGGGAGGACTTGGAGACATCAGAAGTTTCAAAATATGGATATTGATTATTTTATATATCTCAATATGGCATCTCTAGTTCTCAAACAGAAAATTGGCACCACATTTTCTCCTCCGTTAATAGACACGTTAACATCTTAATTGTTACGTTAGTCACTAAAACACTGTCTTGCGATGCTTATGTGCAGAAAACACAAACGATGGTTGTCTTGAAGTGTAGACTGGATTTTAGAATATTTCCTCCTTCAATTTTAGATATGGCAAATTCCTTACATCACATCTTGTAATTTGAGTTAGTTGATAGGTTACTACATCCAACAAATTCTGCTTCTACATCTAACTTTTCTTTACACACGAAGTTTTCTGCTAGAATAATTTAAACTGACACTAACCAAGAAAACCACAATGCTCATTACATCTATAGAAAACAACACAGAAAAGTAGAGACTAATAAAACTGTAAAGCAATGAAATAAAACTGGGAAAATCAATGTGAATAATAATAGCTTCTATGATTACAACAACTAGCTCTACTAAGCCTTAGTACAGCATGTAGAGTTTCAGAGCATTTGTAAAACTGGTCCAAAATAGCACCCTCAGCCATTTAATGCCAAACAGGGAAGCAAGTTTGGATGCATTTGCCTACATGCTAAATATCAGGCAATGTGTTGATAAAGTACCTGCTCTGTCATGCTTGCCAATTTCCTGTATGAGCCACAGTGATATTTTAAATATATTTGCACAGCTACTAGCTTGGCTTCTTCAGCTGCCCTTGTGCGAATTCTTGAAGTGCTATGTGAGATTCACAGAAACAGACTGGGATATTTACAGATGCAAATATACCATATAAAGCAAGTTTAAAAAAGGCAAATGTCTGTAAAGGTGCTGAATAAATCTTGTTTATAGTTACAGTTAAATGCTGCCATAAATAATTCTTATTTCTCAGGGAGATTAAAAAAAAAAGTAACAGCCAGGTGTTTCTACAGTTTTTGTTCAGAAGCCTAAAGCAAATCATCACAAAATGCCTCATCCTTCAGCCCAGTGAAACAAACAATACTCTTCTATTGACTTTGACTCAATTCAATGAGCCAAAGCATTTGTTTTTCACCTTCTCTTTTTTAAGAATCCAGTATTTGTTCATGTCTGTGTAGCACATGCACTGTTTCAAAATGTGAAATATCTTTTAAACACAGGAGATTCCAACAGACAGACCCCTTTGTCACACTTCTAGGTTTTTACTGAAATTTAGCACTGAGCGGGGCTACTCAAGCCAGGGGAATAGTTATCACGCATGAGTCCAGCAGGAGAGGATATTTCTAAAACAGCAAAGGGAGCCTGAACCAGCATTCGTCAGCATTTCACTTCAACCAAGCTTTTAAAAGCTGGATTTGCAGGCCAGTGCTGCCCAGACACCTGTGCATCTCACTGCCAGTATTTGCCTGGAAAGACCTAGACACAGTGTGACTGCGGACGCAGCTCTTGAGCTGTTTCGCAGAACGTTACACACACATTCCCATCCACTGTTAGACTTTGCTGTTCTTCCTCTCCTCTTCCATTAGCTGCACCACCCCTCTGCACCTATTTCATTATGAAATAAACATGGCACTGTACAAAAACGGGGACCTCGTTTGTTTTGCTTTCAGATCCCATGAACCTCTTGCAATACAGCAGGGAGCTACAGCTGTGCTGCAATCCTGTGCCATAACAGGCTATATTTGCCTGATAAAGTAGTCAGCAACACATTTAAGAAGGTCTGCCATAGCATCTTTTGCTACAGAAAAAATGATGGGGTTAGAATTTCTTTGATTTGGTTGGCAGAATGAAAGTCTTTCTCAGCATCATCTTAGGTAGGCACAGCACATTCTTTGGTAGGGCCTCCAAAAGTTCAGTAGATGTGGTGAAGAAAAGCATGAAGTTTTTTTTCCCTTAAATCCGATAAACATATTATATTGATCCTCAGCATCGATTAAAATACACAATAAATTTTAAGGCTTTAAATCCAGAGCCAATTAGACATTCATATATTTCACAAAGATCAGTCATCACCATTTTAAGAATAACCTTTCTTTTATATACCTTGGATATATTTGTTCAAAATATAAGTTAAAGAGGAAAGAAAATTATAAGCTAGACTCAGTTGGGAACAATTTTCCATGTCAGAAATTACAGGGTTTTTGCTAAGAACTAATTTATTGTAGAATGGAGAACATTAATTTAAGACTCCAAAGTATGTTGGTTCAAGTACCAGTGATTCATTTTGACTTGTGTTCTATATTCCATATAAATCAAAACAAGGTGTTTTGTCAGCATTCTGTCAAGATTATTTGCAGTAATTAATCTGTTCCCACAAAAAGTTTCAATTTCAGCATAAAACTAGAGCTGTCTAAATTGTTGATGGCTCTGGTAGAAGCACTGCAACAGAAAGCTATTCTGCCTCAGAGGTCTCAGGTGACCATTTCTATGTATTTACACAAGATGTACTTCATCTGTCTGTATTGATGCACCTAAGTGCTTACTGTGGTTAGCAGGGGATAGATTTTATACTCTATATACCAAACTGTAAAATTCAACATTTTAAGGGAAGAAGCTTTGTATAATTTCAGTAGTTACGTTAACTTCTGCAACCCTCATATATGTAGACTTCACAGACTTCCAAGGAAAACTAGACAGAAGCAATGGTCTTCGCTCTACTAGAAAATAAAACCAAAATATTTTTATTATATTCTATGGCCAAAGACTATCCTTTTCCAAATTTTTATTACTCTTTTTTTCAGGCTTGTACTACAGTGTCTCTCTGGCCACACACATTTTCAACACAAATGTGGAAGACAGACATTTGGCAGCTGTCTTAAATATAGACAGATACTTCATACTTACTGGGACAGAACATAATGAAAACTTATAAATTCCACTCAATAGCCAGATTAGCTTCTTAAAACATAGCACTTCCTTTATTTCTAGCTACAATTCCAATGGGCAGAAGTGAATAGCTGAGTCCCTGGAGATGAGCTATGCACAGAGCAACCCCAGGGAGGAAGCTGGTTTTAAACCTTTACCAGATGATGCTGGGTATGGGTTTTTTTTTGCTCTCACTTACCAGCCTTCCTGTATTTCATTGCTTAGCCTGCTGACTTCATTCAGCTTCTCTGCCCCAGTACCTCTGACACCATCATCCCTAAATTCCCTCGTATAAACCACCTGCAGACCCCACAGTTGCATCCTCACAGGTAAAGCACAGGTCTAGAAAAGACACCCTCACCACAGCCACAGTTTCAGGAAAGAGAAGTAAAATTTCCCATCACTTTTGCAAATTCCTGAAATGATTACTTTGCTAGTTCAGCACACTGGTCTATAGCTTAAAGCCAACCAGAGTTATCAAAGGTCGACATACACACACATACACGCGCCCGCACGCGCGCTCTAATGTGCTCAATGAGGTTCTCTTGTCAGAGCTGATTTCCTGTAATTCTGAATGAGCAAACTTGCCACCACTGTGTTAGAAGCAGCTAACGCATTTGAAACTGTTTTGAAGTTATGTGTATCCAAGAAGAAAAAAGAAATCTATTTGTGCTCTCTATCATCTTCCTTTACACCAGGATGGCCCCAAGACTGAGACTCAAACCTGCCATAAAGCACCGTACATAAGTAGGGCGCTGCATTCATCTATATTGAAAAGCCAGAAACAGCATTTATTTTTGCTTTCATTTTGAGAAACATGCTGGCAATTCTCAAGAGTAGGTGACAGCACCACCATCAGTTAGGCACAGCTGTTCCTAAAGAGTTTCCTCTCCATGAAGTTACCAAGCACTCTCTGTGCTGAACCTTAGAAAAGGTTGCTCCGCCCAGCACAGAAATTCTTGCAGCAGGGAGAGAGTTTGACATTTTGCATCATTTAGTGAAATGCCAGACATCTGCAGGGCATGAGAGGGCACTCGGCATTCCCATTCCACCTTTTGCATCCTCTCATGAGGATTTGGAGTCCATGCCCAGGCATCAGACCCGCCCTCCACCTCCCATCCCTGCACTGTGGAGGAGGGAGCAGCTCTCCACTGCAGCAAATTGTCTGCCATTTCTTGTTGATGCCATATTCCCCCTTACGTCCTCAGGCTGCGTCTTTACAGCACATGTCTGTAAAGATGAAGGTTTAGAAGAGCCTTAAGCGTGATGAGACCACCCTTGGAGGCCTCGCGGTTTTAAGACTATGGTCTTCACTCACAGTTTTCCAGTTAGAGCTGAAGGCAGTTGCCTAGACAACAAGTCTGATTCATCAGCAGTGAATCATCAGGGCAACCGTCTCTGGCCATACCTGGGATGCACTGAACAGCACAGTTGCATGGCAGAAACAGCTGTCAGACAGGGAAGGCCACCCCAAAACCATTGCAAGTTAAAAAGGTGAAAGCTTCCACTGGGGTATCTGTTAAGCCAGATACTTTGCGCTTGTTCACATCAAAAAACTGAGTACAGCTACTGCTCAAGAGAAAAGAAAAATGTTTTGGAGAAGTAAATATTCCTAGCTCACCATACTATGTATCCACATAACACGACTAAGTACAGCCCTTTAATGGTTTGTATGCAGCATCCTTTGTTTACACTATCACTGTCTTTTGGGGGGATGTCACTGATGTAACGTGGGAGGAAGTTCACTGTGTTGTTTCATGGAGCGTTTGTTCTCCATTTCTCATTGGCCTACAGCAAGGCACCTGCGCTGGTTTCCAAATTTAAATATTTCTTCCACCATGTTTTCTTTTAGAATATTTGCATTTTAAAAAAATTAATACATATCCCAAATGTATTTTGGAGGTGGGGGGGAAATCACAGTAACATGTAGTAATCTATTATGTAAACTACTGTATAGGGTCATGAAAATATTTGAATTCTTTTTTTCTCCAAATTCAGCCAGTCTTATGAGATATCATTTATTCATTTTCCCAATGTATTTCAAACAGTACAATCATAATTGAATAAAATACCCACTTACTCTATTTGACCAAGTCTCTCAACCAATGAAGAAATCACATACAACAAATCAGAATACTGGCAGGGCTCTTTGGGTCCCTCACCTGCACTCTGCATGCTGCCCATTCTCATATCTCATCTCTCTGAGAAGTTGATTAAGAAAGAAGAAAATTATAGCTATGAGTTTGATTTTATCTCCACAAACTAATGTACATCAGAAAAACCCCCTCCTAGTCAGCCCCTGCTTCCAAGTCGCCTAAAGAAACATCTATAGAGAGATATTTTGTTCTTTCATATAGATCCTATTCTGCTATAATGGAGAATTTGGAGTCACTTTATCAGGGACTGCACAAACTCATTGAAATTTTTGGTATTAAAGTCTGTATTTTTAACGTGAGAGAGAGGCTGCTTTGTGAAAAATTTTGCTACAGAGTTAGGGAATATTGTCACATTCTAAACTAGCTTCACTTGCCACAATTTTTCTTATTGCTTATCATTATTTGGGTGTCAGGGTCCATTTTAAGTCACTTGCAATTGCTCTAAAGTCCATTACAGGAAGACCAGCAGGGCTGTGTCAGGGCTCAACCATTCACTCTTCAACACAGGGTGATGCTTGCAAGTCAGCCTCCAACGGGGCCATCTGATCAAAGGGTACATATGACTGTTACTCTATGGTTTCTGATTGCCCCCTGCTTGAAACCCAGGCATCTGCAAGCCCAGCTCTGAAACTGCTAATCACACTCTGTTGGACACTCAGTCTTTCCTGTTCTCTGCCAGCCTTTGTCAATGCTGGAAAATGACTGCATAACACAAATAAATGTTTCATAATAAAAACATACCTGCTGAAGCCCCTTTGAATCTCTGAGCCTCAGGCCAGCTCAGTGTGGCTGCAGCTTTGCTTCTGTCCTTCCTGTGCACCCCAGCTCTTGGGAACAACCTGGGGGATTGGGACACTCTGCTTCGGAAGCAGTGATTCTTGCTCAAAAGAAAGGTTTCTGCCCAATGTCAAGCAGCCTGAGTGTCTCAGGAAAACATATGCCTACTTAATATGATCATTTTCTAGTCAATGTTTTGTTGCCCAGTGGAGTGCAAGAATCAGCTATAGCATGATGTCCTACCAACCAGCCTGAGGAGCCACAGGCAACCAAGCACAGCATCAGCCACACCTCTCCTGCATGCCATAGGTCAGAGGAACCGTTATGCTTTTAATTCTCCATGAGGACCCATGGCTATTTTTGTATTTCTCCTTCCCCACTTGTGTGTGCAAATATCAGGCCTAGGTTTTCTTGCTTAGAGGATCTGGAATGACACAGGAATGAAAAGCTGCATGCAGTATTTCAAGGAGGCCAAGGAATTTCAGCGCTTCTCTAAACACATTGGGACTTTTTCAGCATTCAGCCAAAATGATACCAATTCCTTACACTTCTGAAATGCTAGATTTCCTATTCCACTTGTCCTTTTTGTTTTATTTTCTCTCTAAATGGTCCTCTTTTATCAAGTATTCTGAAGACTGATCAGCTAAGCCCACTTACAATATGCCAGAGTTACCATTTGAAAAACATGCCTGGATTTGTTTAGCAGACTGATGCTCTGCTTAAATCACAGCTTAACCTGAACAACACCGGAAATTTATTATGTAAAAAACAGCCAATAATTGCAAAGTTGTTGACTCAACCATGGTTTAAAAAAGTAAATTCAAGTGTCTTTGGTTTAAACTTAACTCATTTAAAAAATCAAGTCAGAGAAAATAAACAACATATCTCCCAGATGAAGTAATTACTTAATTAGTGACAGTAAAGTAACTAGCAGCTCATCAGTTGGCTCTTTAAACTGCAAACAAGGGATTATCGTGTATAGCTGGCAAACAGGTCTCGGTGAGTTGAGAGATATATCTATGACAAAAGATAACTGCTAATAACAAGAGCTATTTCACATTCAACATATGAGAAAGTAAAAGGTGAAAAAATATTTCAAAAGCATCTCAATTATTTTATGACAGCTAAAACGAGCAATCTTTAATGTCATCAAGTCTTGAAGACAATGCCATGCTCCTTCTACCTGCCCCAAGACTTCTGCCTTTTGCATTCAAAAAATTACACAGTATTTCAAGGTTAATATATGTGAGTTAACTTCAACCTCTTGCTGATGACTTAGTAACAAACAATATTTATGCAGCCAGTGCAGACCTAGAGTTAGAATACAGCTTCTTTGAAATCTAAAGTATAGTGAAACCTTGACCATGGGAATAGTCCTTTGGGAAATCTGCACCCTGCAGGCTCATAAAGAAAAAACTGCTGGGTCATAAATACCAGAGTGGTAGTAAGTCCACAAAAAATCGTTGGTTCAGCTACTTCATCTGTCTTGTTGTTTTGTAATGGTGTAGGAAACGCCTGCTGTTTTACCAACATCAGTCAGCCAAATCAGATCCAATTACCTACAGCAACAGGTATATTAAACTGCTTATCCAAATCCTACATGTCCAGTTCACAGGATGCAAACCCCACCCTATACAACAACATTGTAAAAATCACAAAGTTTGTGCTGGGGGCAGTGTGCCACGTCAGGACAACACCACTGAGGACAACAGACACCGTTCAAGCTGAAGGAGGTAACCCAGTCTCCACCATCCTTCCTCTACCTTGTGGTTTAATTCACCCAGCTGGAAACCCCGCTCAGTGGGTGTTCAGAAATTGGAAGGCAGTTTCAACTCCTGGTCCTGTGCATGTGCAACCTCATGCAAACTATTTACTCATGTTCCCCAGCCACATTTACTTTCACCCAGCACTCGTAGAAAGCAGTCTCTACTTCTATATATTTTCTCTGGATAGACTAACCCAGCAAAGGTCTTGGACCAGGATCTAGAGCAATGAGGCTCTAGTTTTCACAAAGTGTTTCGGATGCCCTTTGTCACCAGCCAAGGGATATGCAGTCACAGGAAGTGATGGAGGCTTGCCTTGTTTTTATAGCAAAATGTTGCTGGCTAGAGAGCACTGGATAGGGCTGCTAAAAGTATTGTCTGTTTTAGCAAGGGGGATGAGCAGGCTCAGCATTAAATTACAGACACTTTTGCACTATCCTCACATTGCAATGTGATAGTCTCAATTACAGATGACAGTTTCTACTAAGGGAAAAAAAGCACAGAGTGCGAAAAAAAAAAAAAAAGCTTCTGGATCTGGCAGGTCTCAGAAGAAATCCCAGCCCCATGCTAGCAGCATCCTTGTTCTTGCTCATGAAGGCTTGACCTGTAGGGAGGGGGGGAAAGCTTGCTATATGTCATCAATCACCATATCTTTCAGATATCTTGTTCTCAGAAGAAAAATAATTAATCTAGAGGGTTCAGAAAAGCAGGAGCAGCACACCATTGTGCTTTGGCACGACTGCATGAGTACAACATAGTTGGACAAAAAAGCCATTTTTTCCTCCCTCCTACAAGAGCCTCAGGGAATTCAGCTTCTCTCAGTAACTCATGCAATCTACATAAAGCTATTTTTTGCTACAGGCACTCTGTGCTGTGTGACTGACTGCTCTGGAGTAACACTTCTTGGTAACACTTGGCAACCAAACGGCCACTTGGGGGCTTGCTCTTAAAACAGGCCCAAAATGGGGGCATATGTGCAGGAAAACTGCCCAGGACTGGCTTCCCAAAGCTTCACAATAGCTGGAGAGCAAAGGATAGTCCATTTTCTGTAAACTTATTTCCTAACTTTCCAGGCAACTTTGCTACAAAGAGTGGTGAGCAGTTTCAGCAACAGCCATGACATGCACTGAAGAGTTGGGCTGCCTGTCTTCTAGTCTGTGGGGCTACTGAAGATATGGACCATATTCTTCACGATGCAACCTCCAGGGGATGAGATCTAATTTCCAGATGAAAGTAAAGTTTTCTGATGAGCGCCTTAAGTCAGGAAATAGAAATAAGGTGTATTGATTCAATTAAATAGAACTTTGAAATTGATTTAATCAAAAAATGTGAAGGAATTATGCCTTGCAACACCTGGCAAGGCAGCTGAATGCGATCTATATTGGCAGGTAGTGGGGAAAGAAGAGAATGAACATGTGGGGTTTGAGGCAAGGGAACTACCTAAGCTTACAACAGCTGAATACACAAGTAGGATTTCGTTGCATGATTGGGAGGAGAGTCCTCCATTCCCTCTGCCCTTTGGTAACAGGTATTTTGAGAGTCGGGGAGAGGAAAGGTGGGAAAATGCCATCAACACCTCTCCCCAACTGAATTCCTAAATAAGGTTCTGGTCTTTCCTTTGTCTTTCCTTTGAAAGCAGCGCTCAGGATGCAGTCAGCACTCCCATGCAGACAGATTTCACAGCAAAGGACAGTGCCTGAGACCAGAGACCAGTATGCACCTCTGCACAGAAGCACAGGAGGAAATTTGGAACAAACTGAGCCTGTTCCAGCTTCTGAAGCCAGGTCCTCAGGAGACGGCTTTGCTGGCAACATCTACACTGCTACTTGCCTTCACATGGCAGTCACTGTTTGATAGAGCCTTTTCCTGCTCATGCTCTATTTTAGATAGCCTGGTTAAAAGAAACAAAACAAAACAACAACAACAACAAAGTGACAAACTCACCTCCTGCCCACCTTACAGCTCATATTTCTTTTGTCTGAGCCTAAACCCTTCTGTATTGACAGAAACCGTGTGCCCCAGGAATGGAGGAACTGTTTAAAGAGTAGTACTGCAAAGAAAGAGTCCCAATATACATAGTGTCCTCCCTTTTCTGAAAAAAAGTCCATTTAAAAACAAACTTCCCCTGCAGCAACAGTACATGCACTGTGATAGGCAGCAAAGACTTGAGGCCAGCATGGTCCCAAGACCTAAGAGGCATTTCCACCAAAAGAAGGCCGTCCTGGGAGAGTCTGTGCAACCCATCAACACCATCACATGTTATTAGCAGCATGCTGTCAGTTACTCATCACTACGAAATCATATTATTTCAGATTAAACTTAAAAAATAAGGCATGCCAGGTTGCCATTTCCAGCAGTGCCCAGTCCTGGGTATTTTGGGGAGACATTGAGGGATCCTCCTGCCCATGCACTCTGGCATACAGTGTCTTGTGCTGGGTAGGTGCTTCGTGGTGCTCACCTGGAGCAGCTGCTGGCACTCCCTGAGCCCCCACTGAGCGTTTCCAGTTACTACCACCTACAGAGTTGAGCTGCTGGCACAGGGAACGCTCTTCCTCCTCATCTTACGCAGGCCAAGGCAAGTGAGAGAGCATGGCTTTACAAACTGCAATACAACGGCATCTCTATCCTTGTGATCTAGGGCTTATTTCTGAAATGAAACTAATTTAATTTGCCCTTTTAAAGAAAAGAAGCTTACCATATATTTTAAAATATTTTTAATTAAAAGAATGAAATAATTACTTTTTCTTACTGAGTAATCAAGAAGTATTTCTAATTTTAAAAACCCCACAAAAAAAGGTCAGTCATGATGTAAATCTTCCCTGCTGCAGAGATGCCTGGCTGCAACCCTACCATTGCACATGCGAGGTTTCGTTCAGCACTGCAAAGCTGTGCTCGCTGCACAACCACCACAAGGTAATACTGTTTCAGAACATGATTAGTATCTCAGCATAACAGCTCATATTGCTCTGGCCAGCTGTCAGAGAACAGGCTAGTAAGGCAGCACACATGTAATTCAGAAGGCAATTGAATCATCCACGTGACAGCTCAGGCAAGAGCTAAACCAGTGAACAGCTGTGAAGATCCACCCTCGCTTGCTCTAGCTTTGTCCGCTGCTAAGGTGCAACCAAAATAATACCTGATTTTTTTTCTGGTGGTCCATCACTAGGGATGTAACTGCAGTAAAACTGGAAAGAAAAGACAAGACAGTAAAGTAGCAGAAAAAAAGAAATACAAAGGAGAGGACTTGAAAGAGATGGGAGAAAACAAACCACCTTCCTAATCTTCATGAGTTTTTAAAGGGGCATTTCCTGTACCAACACCTTTCTAGACTGGGGGATGAAAATATGATTCTGGCTAAAGAAAGCCTCATCTAGTGTCCCTAGAAGTCTGCTGCAATACCCAGAGGATGTCCAAAAAGCATTGAAGGAAAGGTAAAGTTCACAGTTACAGGACAGGCTGGATGCAGAAATAACACAGAGCACAGTGGCAGCTTTCAGAGAGCATCACAGAGTGAACTTCGCCATAAACATCTAATTCTAGAGACTTCGAGTCTTCCAATATCTGGTAAGAAGCATCCCTCCTGTGCCTGGGAGAGCAAAAGAGGGAGAACAGCCGGTTGTCTTCAGCAACCAAATTCCCTAAAACATACTGGATGACACTTCTTGCTTCCTCAGTAATGTTCTGTGTCTTATATTATGAGATTATTTTTCTTTTTAAACACATAGATCAAAGCAGTCATAAGCCCATCAGGGGCCAGGATGGAGAGCACAAAGCTGCAGTTAAATGTCAGCCCACAAGGCTGTAACTAAAACAAAGCTGAACTCAGATTTAAACAAATCAGTACTGCCACAGAGAGTTGTTCCCCCAGTACCTTTGCTCTTCTCACTTTTTCTGGCAGAGCCAGGCAGCGAGGCCACCCTTGTGCATAACATTCAGGAGAAGGTGAATGTCAGGTTAGTCTAACAAGCAGTTAAGAACAGTCTCGCCTTATCACAGTTAGTGGGATCTGAGTACATATTTGAATAGTACATTGCGTAGGGATGGGTTTTTCAGTTGTCCCAAACAAAAAATAAGTTATGACTCAGACCTGCTGTAAATTCTGCACAGAAAAATTTGACGGTGCATAAATTATAACAGTACGTAAGTTATAACTTATAGACCTCCTGTAACTTATGCATGGAAAAATTTGACAGTACACATGGACAGAATCCAACTAAAGTTAGAAAATGTTTTGCCAAATTTCTGCACCATATTAAAAGCCTGAATCTTAGATACTTCAGAAAAGGCTCATTAAAGGGCTCTAGTAATTGTTCTCTGCTAAATAATCTGTTTTATCACTCCCTCTCTCTCTCCTCGCCTATTCTTATCAAAGTCAGCTACCCTGACTTTCCAACTACCTACACAAGAGTGGTGAAGAGAAACTTTATAAAAAAATCAATTCACTGTATTTTCAACACTGACATACGTTATTTCATTTACTGTAACAGAATTCAGAATTTGTGTTCAACTGCACAATGACTGAGACAACATCAGAAAGGTAAACTCAGCTGTTAAAGCTGTAGTAAAAGAGCAATCCTATAATAAAGCAGCCAGAGACCTGCAAATGCACTGAGAGCCTCATGCCAGTATGGAGCATCATACCACTACTGGAGGCACAAGCACTTTTACGCTGCTCACTACATAGGAATAATAAATGCACAAAAATACTAGCAGCTGAAGTTTGTGGCAGAGTCTGGACCAAACAACCAGCCAGGAACATAACAGATAAGATGCAAATTAATATTCTTTGCAATGTTGTTCTCAGGAAGATTCATAAGATCCACGGAAAAGGGACTTAAACACATATTTCAAATCATGCAGTCAATCCCAGTTTAATGGTGGCAAAGTGAAAGTGAAGAGAGATTTTTAGCAGAAAGATAATTGTCAATGCCAAAAAAAAAAAATAATCAAGCTGAGTCAGAGATAAATGTACAGCTTCCTCTAAAAAGCAGGATTATCACAGCAGGAATAGCACTCAGCATCACTCTGCACCCACGATGCGGCGTTTTTCCCACAGCACAGCTCCTTCAGGGTCAGTAGGAACGCTTCACACAGGATTGGCAGAGAACACATTGGCAGAGCACCCATTCTTGTTAATCAAAGCTGAGACCTTACCTAAGCAACTGAATTTTTGTCTACTGAGACTGGAACAGACACAACTTGTCTCCCACACATACAGCATCCTTACGTTTGACTCTTGGTTCAGCACCTCACTGGATTACGTTAGCAAATCTATAGCACAATCAAAACAATAGAAAAGCCTCCCTGCAATGGATAAGAAAAACAAATGCTTCTGCTTTTGCAGACATTTTACCTCAATTACATTTTAAACAACCTATTAGTCCGTGTAGATTTTCCATTGAATGAATCAAACGTACATAACGTATGGTAAGGACACTACAGTGAACAAAACAGAGTTTGGTCACCACATTTGAGCTTCAGTTGTCCACACAGATATGTTCGTTTGGGATGCCTGCAGTCCCAGCCTGCCTAGAAGGAGGCCTCTTGGACAAATTTTGGTTTCGCTTGCTCAGGAGCACAAGAGTGGCTGCACGCAGCAAGCCTAGTGTTTCCCTTTGCCTTAATGGCAGCCAAGAGCTGATGCCCAGGGGGCACAATAAGCATCAGGAAAATAGCACTGCCTTCCCTCCCAGCCTCCCAAGCAAAAGGCAATGTAATTTGCATTTAATGATACCGTTTTTAAGATGATATATTTAATAATCTCCACAGTCAGACTGAAGCTCAACTGTAGGAGCTCCAAAAAATCATGAACAGAAGTAGCTGTGGCTTAGCCTCAGCTCCTTGCAAAGAGCAGCCCACCTGCACCAGGAGCTGGTGGGAGGAGCACACCTTCACAGAAGGTACAACTCAGACAACAACAAAAGCATTGTAATATTATATGGTTGCTTATTATTTTCATAAGAGAAAGCAAATAACTTCTGTGTGATACAACTCTTCCCAAACACAAGTGACTAGTGGGAGCAAAAGCTCTGGCTTTTAAGAAGTCTGGAACATTAAATTTCAGCTTTAATTTAAGGCAAGTTGTTATTTTTCAGTCCAAAGTTACTTTTCTTGCTGTAAATACACATATATTCCAAGCCAGAGTAAATTGCCTTGGATCTCCGTTCACCCATTGCTTCAGGAATCATTTCACATTTGCAAAAGGATAAATGAAAATAGCCCAGAGTCTGATATGAACATCTTTGACTGTAGTATTCAACATCCCGTGCTCCTCAAGCTAATCCTCTTACTGTGCTTAGCAGAAGAACAGAAGGATTGTAAGGAGGGACTTAAATGGGCTTTGGCCTCAACCTGGGTTCATCACCCAGACTGGCTCCTATGCTTCTTGTGTGAGTAGCCCAAAATGAATCTCAAAATCCCCACTAATTAAATACATTCAAGGAATTGCTAGGAAGGAGAGGAGACAAATAAAGCATGCCAGAGAGAAAAAGAAGTTTATATGGTGTGTACTCGGGGTGAAAGGTGTGAAAGTTTAGGTGCTGAAGGTGGTGTGGGTGATGCACTTACTGGAAAAATGTGGCAGTGTGTCTGTGCATACCAAAGAACCCACCTGGGAAGCAAACCACTGCCGCCATTGGCATCCAGGGGAAAATCAAAGCCTCCTAGAGAAGGTGACACTTATCTGTCAGCATCTAGATGTTAGGCTTGTTTCAAGCACAGTCTGTCATGCAAGAGGAGTTACTGCAAATACCTTAAAAACTTCTGTTCACACAGTATGTTGGAGCCCAGCTCCAGTCCCATTGCTTCCCAGTTCCCTCTCAGTATTTACCTATTACTCACTCGTCACTAGTAAGAGGAGACTATAAACTATTCATTATTTAGAAGGTTTCATCTTCAGAAAGCTGCGTTGTGCAAGTTATCTCTTCTGAGACTCATTTAGTCGCATCTAATTAAAACCCACTAAATCCACTGATCACACACGTCATTCTTGCTAGACAACAACGATTCACATGAACACAAAAATCAACTCACCTGCTCTATGGTGAGACACAGCAGCTGTTTAATAACGAGCAGCTACCAATTTCTCTACTGGCCCTTCTCCTTATTTCCTCCATCGAATTTATCTGCACTTTCAAACCAAGAAGTCTGTTCAGGTCTGAATGCACTGTTTCACGATAGAGACAACAACTTCATTCTGAAAACTGGTTCAAAACTATTAGATCCTGCTATGAAGCCCAAGTTTCATTACTTCTTCCTAAAGCTAGCCAAGATATATTAAAAAGCAGAACACTTGCTTTGTTCCACCAAACATGTTAAAAAATATGATGGGGTGAGTAATTAACTTTAACAGGCAACTTCAGCTTGACAAAGTCCATAAGGTTCACTTCATTAGTACTATGGAGGGAGGCAGGGGGGGAATCAATAGAGGAATAAAGTACAAATGCAGTTCTGTTTTTAGGAAATGGAGCATCCTGCAGACAGGCAAAATGGTTTGTGTGGAGTCGGTCTCTCCTGAAATGACTGTCTGATTAACATCCCCTGCCAGTCCCTCTGGACAGCTTCCTTCCACAGCCCAAAGACTCACAGAGAAGCAGAGCTCCCCCAGCTCTCCGGGAGCACCTGCAACTCGCCAGGCAAATTCCTTGTGTTTTGGTAGGATTTTAGGTTACAGCTCTGCGAAATCACCTTCAGAAACATACATAGAAAACCGACATTAAGCATTAAGGAATTGGCTTTGATACTTCACGGGTCCCAGCAGAATATGTTTGAACAGGATTTTTGAATATGATTTGAAAGTTGGAAAATTTTAACTTCAAGAAACACGTTCTGAAGGATTGCCAGCAAGCTGCAAAGACAGGAGTGAATCTAGGTAAGCTTGCACAATTAACCAAGAACAGATCAATAGTTTAACATTGATATCGATGTCATCAGTGCCGCAAGGCCTATAAGGAATTATTCCATCTTGGAAAACATAGCTGTTCGTGTTCACAGACAGCAGAAATGCACAGCAGGAAGGATGCTGCTGGTGGTGGTGCATGAAACAGTGAGATTTCAAAATAAACGTGACTTTCCTAAACAGAAGAGAGCTATCTCTGGAGTAACAACTTCTAAGTATGACTAGAAGACTATTACCAAACTTCTTTTCTCTCTAAGGAGCCACAGATTGGTGCAGGAATTTGAACTGTCGCATATACCTGAGCAGCAATTAATTGGATGTTTGACACAGCATGGCAGTTTGTCAGACTAACATGACCATAACATGACATAACACCAGTAGGATAAAAAGAATCAAACACATATCACAGCAAGTTTATGAAAACCAGGAATTCATTTTTTTTTAAGCATGGTAACTTACCTGGCTGATCGTCCATGTAGTAGACTCATAGAGACAAAACACAATTTGAAAAATAATTTTGAAATATATTTTGAGCTAATTGGTTGCCATTTTACACTTCAAAGAAAGACCTGCACTCCTCTGGGAGCATCTTTGTTTTCATACCAGCTGCTGAAGTCTTCCCCCGTTCTTGACCTCCATGTTCAAGCCTTTCAGATATATCCAACTGTTGACTGTCATCCCTCTCTCTTACAAATTCAGGTGACTGCTGGCAGACCTCAGTCTGGTCATCTCAAAGGCTCATGATATACTCGTTTTTCAGAGACACAAAGAATAAACAAAACCCAGCAGGTATAAATTGACATTACTTGCTGGCCTGGGGCACCTGGGTTAGCCAGGGCACCGGAATGCTTTCCTGTGTGAGCAGCAAGTTCTCCTTCCTGTGGACCATGGGCTTTGCTTGCTGGCATGTCTCCAAGATGGGCAGTGCCTGCTAGAATCGCTGCACTTACCACTAGCCAGGAGCACAAAGCCAAAAGCAACAGGCTTTCAGGATGCTGTAAAGATAAACCAGCTGCTACCTCTGTTTCACCCTTCTGTAGGAAGTGATGGTTATGGGTATACTGAAATGGAGAAGTGCTTGTTAACTTGATGAATGTGACCGTGTGAGGCTATGGTTTTAGCCCAGTAGTATGACATTTGAAGTGGACTAACAGACCCTGTCTACTTGGATACAGCGAAATAAAGATCAGCTTTGGTGTTTGCAAAGACCAGAATGAACTGAACATCATTTTTTTCTCTGCTTGCAGAAGCATCCCCTAAAATCAGCAAGGAACAAGCTTCCCTAGACGCCATCAACCTGCTACAGCCATGTGCGCTGCCATGTTGACAGCCAGGATTTCTGAAGGGGGGAAAACCCTCTCTGTTGGTTTTCAGCCCACGAACATTATTTCTCAGACTTCTGTTAGCAGTGACATTTATACAAATTATGTATTGGAGAGAGAAAAGTCTTTCTGTTTATGATAATGCAGATCATGAGAGACATGGTTGATTTTTCTTTAAGATACAGTCTAAGTCTGAAAGCTGCAGTGAGAGCACAAAGAGTGTGATAGCTCAGAGCTGTGATATTTGCTCTTCCTTGTATGGTGCACATATTCAGGCACAGAAGAGACTGTCAATTTTGTGCTCCAGCACCGAAGATGAGGCACTCAGTTTGTATTTTGGACGTGCTAACAAAAGGCACTCACACAGAGCATGCGAAAAGACCAAAGAACAAGGAAACAGAAAAGTGCTAGTAAGAGATACCAGAGCAGCATTTCTTATGGCATCTCAAACACCGTTCTCTTTATGGCCATTTATGCTGATTTCCTATTGCCCCCTCCACCCAGAAGAAATGTTTGAGTTGTCTTCATGGTTCAAGAGAAACCCTGAATGAAGGTTTTAAGTATAAAGCTTTACAGAGGCCTTGGAAATTTTATAGAGGCCTACAAATGTACTGACAAAAAGATATGTGTATTTTGTTTATATTTTTCTCTCCATCATCTTGTAAAAGAAGTCTTGTCACAGAATTTGTTAAAGGGAATTTGTTAATGAGCTCTCCGACCATGAAGAAAGATGACCATCCACACAATGATGAGATAATTTGCTATATTGCCCTTCACTCTTCATATTTAGAGACAGTACTGCTCACAAAGAAAAATTTACAATTTTAATAGCATGACTTTTAAAACTAGTTTAAACCTCACAGCTCCTGCTAGGCTGCTCCCCACCCAAAAAATGCAAAAACACACACCTGTCTTGATACTAGAAATATAGCTAAACATGTAGGGGGTAAAAGTAGATGGCAACAGCATTTGTTCCACAGTTGACTTGAATAGCCATCTACCCCAGAGCAGGTGTGATGCACAGAAGCAGGTCTGTATTGTGTGATAATGCCTTTAAACACCAAAGTTCTCTGCTTCCTTTCACTGGTATTTGAGAGAAGTAATATCATTGGTACTGAGGTAAAACCAGAAACACCCAGAGCTAAATTGCAGGGAGACATGGAGGAAATCTAAGGTTGATGGGGAGGCAGCCACTAAACAGGGGAATTCTCTGTCTGAGGTTTGTTGATGTGGATTTCGGGGATCACAGGCCGATTCTCAGTAGAGATCGCAGAGTCTCATACTACCATTCCCGTGAGCGGGCCCTCTGAAAACTTCAGATGGGCTATCAAGTTTTACATACCAGTGAGGGCCAGGAGTTACTATGGCCTGGCTTGTACAGTTATACATAAAAAGTAGAGAATGAAATGACTGACAGCACACAAGTGGCATCTTCCAAACTGAGTGAAGTCTCTTAAGTGATTGTCTCTTTCTTACTGTAAATTCTTAACCAATATGTTACGTACTACACATAACTGGAGATCAGCTGTAATATTGGTTTCTCCAAAAAACTTGCCCTTTGCTCTCATCACTGAGATGCTGGTGGTGATATTTACTGTTCCATACACCATTCTTAAGTTTGTTGAGATTGTAATGCTGTACGTGCGGCAAGTAGGTTTAAAATATTTTGTCAGGCTACTTCTGTCTAAGAAGCTTTAACATTTCTTCTTCAGCGAAGTGGGAGCTAACATTTCCTCTCTCGCACCTCTTTGCCATGCTGTCACAAGCCACCACACAGCCTCTGGAGAATTCACACACCTCGAGGATGTGCCGCCAGCCAACACTAAACATTCATCCTGAGCACAGGAGGGTACACATGATTCCCAAACTCTAGGTTCTCCTAGGTAATCAATATTATGATATTTTATTGTGAAAGAGAAACAAAGTAAAGAACAGATTTCCAGCAAACTAAATGTGCAGTGTTGATATATAAATCCTCATAAGTTTATCTTTACATGAATGTTTCTTCTGGCTTCGCCTGAAGATTGGCTGATTCTAGCCACTCCTTTTGCCCCACAGAACAGTTTCTGCTTCTTGTCCCACCAGTTTCTTTGCCCAGTGACTACAGCTGTAAAGGCATCTACTCCAGGAGGAAATGCCTAAGGACACAAGACAGCAGAGGAGAGAAGGGTGGTGGCGGCTAAGGGACTCCCTCCTCAACCTGCTTCCTCAGCGTGTTACCTCCCCTTAAGAGCAGACTTCATAATCACTGTCAGGAGGGGTTCAGGGCATCACATGCCATCCATCTCCTGCTGGCAGATCCACACACAGGGGTTGAGACAGCTCTGCTGAGAACGGAGGGAGAACCTGCTCTTTGGTATAGTCAAAGGGCGCTTGCTGCAACAAGCCTAGGAAGGTAAGAAGTGTACATGCTTTGGGATTTCACAGCTGCTGCTTCCAAGAAAAGAGGGAAGAGGAAATTACAGTTTGCCTAAGAAATCCCTTTTGGATGAATTTTGGAGGACAACCCCTATTTACTCATTGACGACAGCATGGCCCAAAAAAGATCAAGGTAGATGAGTTTAAAAACCTCCAAAAATGAGATCCAAGATCGAAACCCTCCAACACCGTGACCCAAATACACAGTCATAGCTTTTCAACACAGGATAAAAAAGGCAGAACAGAAATAGCAGCTTCAAAAGGAAGCCACAAACAACTCTGATATCCAGAATAGACCAAAGAGACGGATCAATAGAAAAAAGTTTTCAGCTGCCTTCAACAGTTGAAACATCCTGGGAGTAAGTTCCCCAAATTATGCTTCCAAATGGCAGTGGATAAAACCTACATTAATCACAACGTGGTAGTTCGCGAGCCCGGTATGGCTGCCCTAAAGCCCTGCATGAAAAAAAGTAGAGAATAAGTATGGAAATGAAGCAAAGAGGGTGGGGCAGGGAGACTCTGAAAATATTGGTCTTGGGAAGAATAATGAGGAAGCAGAGAAACAACTGTGGCTTTTACTGCCTCCACAGCTGGCATTTTGTTGTTGTTTGGTTGGTTTTTTATTTTTTAAAAAAGCAACACTAACATCTTTGTTCACACACTGGTATGGCTTAGCTCCAGCAGACACATTTCTGCACTTGTGGAGGCCATAGGCATGGTGAGCAGGTAGTGCATTGCCCAGGAGGAAAAGAAACCAAATAGAAATGAGTCGTAACTGTCAAGAAAACAGTGCTACCACCGAGGGCAGAGGGTGAAAGAGTGGCAATTATCTTCTTCTAGGAATTAGCCACCTGACTTCAGAAGTCCCAGCTGTTTCTAGGACCTTCAAAATATCCCCAGTTTTTCTTTAAATTGCTGCCTATCCTCTGCTTTTCACTGGCAACATTCAGAGTGACAAGGAAATTATCACAGCACCCAAACAGAAGGAAAGCAAAGACAAGCCCGAGACAAGGCTGGCCTTTTAGGAAGGCCGATTCAGGTGTGGAAATGCCACATGCAAGCATTAAGAGCCTTTTCACAATGTACCAGTTTCTTTCTCGCATACACACGGGTCCAGGTTGGGGGAGGGGGGGTGAGTTTTCCTTTGGTTAGGACAGCAACTGAGGTGACCTCTGATGAACAGTATCTTCTCATTGCACGGGGCTCCGTCACCTCAAGTTTCAGAGCCAGTGTTTGAGCTTGCTCTTCATTGCTCAAACTACCTGCCGGAGTGAGCAGTGGTTTTCCTAACGAGAAATCCTGTGCAGCAAGTCTAAGGAAAGACCACTATCACAGAGCCAAATGCTGAGACACACATCAAATGCTGGACAAAACCCACCAGAAAAACATGTGTGTGCTGCACACAAGTGCCTTCATCTGCAAGGCACACGCTTGGCCATTTAGAAGGGACATAGCAACTCCCCTCTTTTCCATGAGTTTCTACCAGCATGCATCTTGTGGAGTTCAGAGGCCAAAACCTCTGTTTAATTCCCTTCATCTGATTTAATTGATGACAAGCATTTTTTCAAATTATAGACTCAATTATGTTTATGGGAGTCGGCACCTGCTCCATCAGCCCTGTCCCTCTAGAACTGCAGTGCTGATTCATGGAGGCCAACACCAAGAGCAGAAACCTGGGTGTACATCTGGAGGAGCAGTCGTCGGCTTTTGCACAGTGCTTGACTGTCCACAGCGCTGCCCCACGTGTCCGTGCAGACAGCTATGTGCCTAAACCCCTCTTAATCCAGGGAAATAGAGGGGAAGGAAAGCAAAAAAGCACAGTGACTTCTGCAGGTCACACAGTAATGAGTAACAGAGCTAGGAGTTTTAAATATTCTGCTTTTACTCGGCAAAAAAATATCACTTATGCTCTCCTTGCTGCCAGCCAATGTTGGAGGAACCCTAACCCGAAACACTCTGCCACAGAGCAGCTACCCCAAGAGCAGCTGTGATGTTTTGTGGCCAGTGGTGAACAGGAACCACCCAAGCGTTACCACTCGGTCTCACAAGACTCTTGTAAATGAGGTAAGCGTCATTAACCCTGCTTTACAAGCAGCAGCATTTCTGGCCCAAGGTTACAACTGCTCCTTGAGGGAGGAGCAAATTATGTCAGATAAGTTGCCTGGCAAAGCTCCTACAACCCACTACACTGGAGTGCAACTGTCATGAAATCTTGCAATGAATTCATGCTCTCTTCCAAGTCCCAGCAGTCACATAAGTAGTCACGGGACAATCTCAGCCCGTGGGGGCTTCGCATGAGCCTGCAGTCAGAAAGGCGCCCTGCGCCCCGCCGGAGCAGAGCCCAGGGGCGAGATCCGATGTCCCCAGGCTTTGGCATGCACTGCAGATGCTCAAAGATGCTCAAAATGAGCATGTCCTGCTTCCTTCCCTCCCTGGCAGAAAGTTCTCCCAAATCTGTTTTCTGTCATTGCTCAGTGAGACCAAAGACCAAAGGGCAGTGAAGATGCTCCAACTGCAAATGGCAGCCACCGGGGTTCTGGGTACAAAAGAGTTAGCTCCTCCTCCTGTCATGAGCCTGGGCACAAGAGGGGTGTGGGAGGACAGGCTCAGTGTGCGAGAACAACGCTGCAACATTTTTCAGAAAGGAAAGACTGTGAGTAAAAGCAGCGATTCACTCCTCAGCCTCCCAGCACTGAAAAATATATATAGTATGCAGACATCGGCTCATGGAGCTTGGATTTGTCAGGAAAAATCTCAAAATCTGGAAACTGGCCACCAGAAGCCAAGCCTGGGCACTGAAATACCGCATGTCGCACACCAGATGCAGTACAAAAGCCAAGCAGAGTAAACACACAAGTGCAGCACACCTCTGGGGCCCAAGGCTAATGAACAGTAATCAGAGACTTCTCTGTCATGGTAAGGAAGACTCAAAAGGAGAAGTAGGTTGCAAGCCATACATAAGGTTAAATCAAAAGGCAGTAACACTGGAAGAAATCATCCAAGAGGAGTTTTTGTGAAATGTCTGGATTGTTTACTCTAGGGTTAGCATATCAAAACTGCTGCCAACTTGGAGTGCATGGGACAGACCGGAGCACTACAGGGTCTCAATGCTGCTGTTTCTGAGGACATGGCATCAGATGGACAGCATCCTCTGTGTGGGAGAACATACGCATAAAAACACAGCTTGTTGTGTAACTCAGCTTTGCATGTACACAAACATATACACTTTTTTTTAAGAAGACACTGTTGCCATTGCCACTGCTGTATGCACCTGTATGTATTTTCTGCTGAGGCAGTATGAATGTACTGAAAATGAGTGAAACTCTCTACATGCACGTATAAACCATACAAACCCACACACCCAGTGAGCGTGGGCGACACTGAATACGTGCTTAAGCACTGAAAACCACTTCCAAAGGCTCTTTCTTCAGAATATTGTGGTGGCTTGCAGTAGTGAGTCAGTGAGATGCTAATAATGCTTAGCATCTGGCCCCATTTCAGGTGTAACATTTACACAGACAAAAAGTAAAAAAAAACCAAAAAAACAACAAAACCAAAAAAAAACAAAAACCCAAAAACAAAAACAGTGTGAAGTTTGTACCTTTTTTTATCCTGGCTCAAAGAACCTGTCAATCACAACCATGAATCACATAAAAGCAAAACTAAGGCTACGATAATTTTGCATTCCCCAGAAGAGGAAAAACACGCATACACAGTTGCATCTTGCTATGAAACACGGTGTGAATGTTTCAGCTGTCTCTGTGACACACCTAATTCAGCCCCCTCAGCTGTGTGGTACCTGAGCTGCACACAGCATTCCTCCCAGCCTTTGCTTGAAAATATCGCTCCTTAGCCACATGCCGGCTCCCCGGCCCCTTCTTTTCCCAGGCTTTAGTTTATATTTGTAGAAAATGTCTAGGTGCCGGCTTTCAACAGCAGTTGCCAAAGATCACCTTTCAGATGTCTATGCAACTGTTCAGGCAATCACTGCATCCCAGTTGCCCTGCTCAGAGGAAAGAGTTTTATATAAATGTCTCAATTTATATAAGCAGCTTGCTAGTTTTACAATATCAGGGAGGAAAAAAGAAAAAACCCCCAACAAACCAAAACAAGATAGACAATACCTGTTGTAACTCCATCTACTGTAAGACATGGTCCTGTTGCTGCCGACACCATCCATCTCTGGCTCGGCTACGGCACTTCCAGCATCGCTCGCCTCCCGCAGGCACCGGCTGCCGGCCTTGGAAATCAGCCACCTGCCAGGAGACGGGCCCACTGCGGGGATGCTGCTGGACACCTCTGGCCTTCTACGGTGCGGCCAAAATTCACCGCCGAGCGGCAGCTTCGCATCGAGCGCTGGATGCACGGAGCAAACCACTGCCCGCACGGCGGAGGGAGGGATGAGGGCAGGGGGAGGCTCCCAGGGTGCCTGCCCAGGGACCGGCGGCAGGATGCTCTCAGCCGCCTGGCAGGCACAAAGGCGCTCAGGTAATAAACTGAAGCAAGGGTGCTAAGCTGCTTAAGAGATATTCAGCGAAGCCTGCTCGGGAGCGGCGGCTTGCACGCCTCCTGCTCCAGCAGGCACGCTTTATTTATTTATTTATTCTTGTTGCCACAGATACGGGTCCGTCGCTGTGACATCAGCCGTCTCCCACCCTGCCACGGGTCCCTGGGTCTCACCAACGCGATCTTTCAGGCAGGCAGACCACGATCACATCCCCTGCGTGCAAGGGCAGCGCTGGGAGCCGGCCGCAGTCGGGCAGCTCCGCAGGATCACCTCCTCGCCGCGGACACGGCCCCGCCGCTCATCCATCACACCACCCGCCTCTGACAGGTCGGTGGACAGGCTTCTCCAGGGGTCACTCGGAGCACAGCAAAAATGCTTTGCATTCCCCACTTCAATCACTGGTTTTGCACAGCGCACAGCCCCAGTTTGCCCCAGAGCCGGGGTGTCAGTCTGACATCCACCCAGGCTGGACGTGACTCTTTCCAAGCACGGGTCTCAGGCACAGGACCGAGACCCAAGCCACGCTTTGTGGCTCCCACCTGCTTCTCCCCAGTGGGTACCAGCAATATTCAGTGTCAAGGCCTGTGCCAAGGACCTGCGGGTCGCTTGCAGAGGCATTTCTCACCTCCGCCAGCTGCAGGCAGCACAGGGTCTGCTCTGCTCCCAGGTGCCCGCGCCTGCCCGCTGGCGGGAATCAGAATCGGTTCTGACAACCTCAATACGAGAGGGACTGTGCGATAATAGTTCAAACTGAACTACTTTACACAAAAATAATTTAAAAAAAAACAATCAAGAAAATCTTCCTTCACATTCACTTGCGGTTTTCCTTGCAGAAATAATAAAGTTCGGCAGAACTTGCACAGCATCTCTGCATTTTCAAGATGCTTTATTACACATCCATCTTCACATTGTGCAGTGGTTTCTTGCATCTCTTAAAATATTTGCTTGCCATCAGCTTCCCAGTGTCACGCATTTGTGAAGTTTTATTGCTGAGGTGCAATGACAGGCACACAGAGACAGCTGGATTGTGACCCTCTGGATGGGGCACCCTTCCTAGCTCCCACCAAAGAGTTTGGCTGGCACAGCAGATCTCAAAAGCAGGCCTTACTGGTGATGCTTCGTAGATGCTCTGAGGACAAGAAGCACATCAGGTTTGTCTCTCCAGAAGCCAGTTCAAAGCTGCTTAGACCTCACCCTGCACAGCTGTGCTCAAGGCATCACAGCCCCAAGCACCACAGTCTGCCCTACACTTCACTTCTCATTTAAGGAGCTAACAGCTTCCTGATAGCCTGTAACACCATGGGCGCAGGGGGCTGCTGAGAAGACCTGACTCTACCTTGACCAAAAGAGGTGCTACCAGAAGTGGTGTCAGCACAGTCAGTCCCTGGCATGACCCGGGATCTCTATGTGCATGCATAGAGGATGAGGGGACTGCTTTCAAGCCATTCCCGGACAGCCTTGGCTCTTTGGCCCCTGTTAGCATCTCCTGGCCCCTTCCTTTGCTGCAAGGCCACCCAGGTGCCCAGCCTCACTCTTAAGCTGTACAACCCACTCCCAGCTCCTAAGGGCAACAGCTCCGAGTAAAAATAATTTAAAATCCCTAACATACATAAATAGGGACTTGAAGGGACTTGGGTTAATCAGGCCTAGTCCCTCATCTCACACACAATTGTATCTGATGAGGAGTCTCAGGCTGAAGCTCCAGGGGCTGGTAGCGAAGAGCTCCTAGAAGCTCCTAGATCTCCAGAAGGCAGGTGAAGCTCCTGGAGCTCCGCCCTACAGACAGACAGAGACCTTCCTCCTTCTAGCTCAAAGGTATTCATGGATACCTGAGATCCATTTGGTCTTTTACTGTTCAGTACCTTTAGTTCAAGCTAAATCCTCTTTCTGTTGAATACCTACCATCTATCATTTCATTTCTAAGTCTTTATTTTGTGAGGCTGAATGGGCCAAACCCTTAGTCCCTTCACATCAGGATAGGCAGAACCAGCCGAAGAGCTTTTTACATGTCCTAGTTTTAATCCAAATCAAACCTTCTCCGAATTTGGGTGATATTTAGCTACACCTCTTTCAGACAGGGAAAAGATCATCCAGGTTTCCTCAAAATGGCAATTAACAAGGCCAGCCCCGAGGCTCATTCCTTGTAACTGTGTATAGCCCGTGAGTTTATCACCCTGACTCCTGTTGCAGATGCTGTTGTTGATGTTACGTATAGGGAGCGCCTTCCCATTTATCTCATTTATAACCCATATTGCGCGACCTGGACGAAACGAACCATCCGGAAAGCAGAGAGTTAGTGACAGCCTGTCTCCTTCACCTGTCTGCATCTGCTCACTGTTGTGCTCCTGCTAAGAAAATTGTCAATGGGCAAACTGAAACTGGACCATCTACTTGGCTGTTGGATTACTCAAGCCAACAATCTTCCACATCGGAGCAGCTGGAAATCACCCTGACATGTCCCTGCAACGCTTTAAGGCACATCAATAAGAGCAAGGAGCACAGGTTGGCTGCTGGAGCACGGGCTCCCTTCTCCACATGCCTCACCCAAAACGTAGCTTGCTGGCACCTTGTGCTTCTTCTCACTCACCCTGGGCCAGAACGTTAAGCCGCAGAATGTCAAGCGCAGCAGCTCATGCTGAGACATGGGGAAACGCAGCTGTATGGCCAGAGTGGCCTTGTCCCTGCAGCCTCGTTTCCTTACACTGTTGTTGGAAGTGAAAACTGTCCTGGTACACTGAGCCAGGCGGGTTGCGAAGATTTCAGGTTGTCCCTGCTGAACCTCACAGCAAATACAGCCTCCTCGCATGGGTAACGCACCAAAAAAATCCCCCACATCCAAGCTCCATATACAAACAGAGCGTGGTTTCGGCAAACCAGTGCTTTGAGAACTTGCCTGTGCCTGCTTCGGGAGACCCCTCCACACTCATCCTCAGAGTTGAGGTGCTCGAGAGTGAAAACAAGTGCAGCTCCTCCCCTGCTCTGCTGCAGGTAACAACGGTGTTAGACTCCTCAGAAAAATACTGTGGGTGGCAGATTTAGCCTCCTAGGACACAAGTGTGTCCCTGCTTCCTGCACCTGGATGGCAAGCTCCCTAACGCAGAAATCTCCCAGCTCTTCCTCTCGGGAGTTTCTCAGCTCTTGTGTCACTAATTCCAAACAAACGCTCACGACTTTGACAGTGAAGCCTTTGCCTGGGATTAATTGTATGTACAGCTCCTGCTGGGCTGCAGGTTTCTTCTGCAAGCCTCCCAGCTCTGCTTCTGCCATCTGACCCCACAGCTTGCATTGCTAACCATATTACTTCAAACTTGACATTTTCAAAAAAGCTTTGATGGGGAAGCCAGGGCACTCGTGAACTTGTGCAAGGCGAAGAGACACAAACCATATCCACGCTGGAATTCACTCAGAAAGAGCAATGTTTTTCTTGCCATTTGCTCTGCTCTGCTACCAGTGCCGCAGGGTGTGTGTCGCCATGGGTTTGTGCTTGGGCACTTCTGCGCACATCCGAAATGAGTCACCTCTGCTCCCTGTTCCGAGAGATTCCTCGGACCACTGCAGACACGGGGGCATCTCAGAGCGGGCGGGTTCCATCCAGGGGGAGCAGGGGGCTAGGCTTCTGGACTACAACTTTTTACTGCTAGAGCAGTAATAAAATTTCAGTTCTTCATTACAAGCGTTGGAGAGCAGCACCACAGAGCAACCATTCCAGCACCAGCTGGGGGAAAGGTTGGAACCGAGCACCAAGAAAGCACAAAACCTTCCTTTTCCCAGATGTTTAGTATATGGCAAGTGACCTTACTACCCAAATAAACATTATCTGGAATATTGGCTTGAGCTGTTGAAATACCACAGAAACTAAACTGACAGCAGTGCCGAAGCAAACAGGCTGTGCCCGCATTTTCATGCCAGCACATACCTTGCTGCAAACAAGTGACAAGGCACCTGCTGCGTCACTGGATGGTGCCTAACATTTTTAACAGTGGAAAGTCAAAAAACCCAACATAGAACACCTCCAGATCAAGTACTCTTGAAAAAATATGAGATTTAAGCATACATTCTGGGCATCCCCAGGTAGCAGATTTTGCAGAAAAACATCATATTTGTGACCAGTCTGTCCCATCATCAGGTGCCTGCAGCCACAGAAGCCACCCTGTCATTACAGCCTGGCCCAAGTCCAGAGGTGAGCTCTGGAGAGGGACAGACAGAGAAACCCACTGCTAGCACGGGCACACGCAGTGAGTCGCTGGGATCTCCCTGTGTATCAGACAGGGTTCAAAGCTGCACCTATCAGCACTGCTCAGGTTGTTCTCTACCCATGGCCACAAGTTCCTCAATGAGATTATGACTCGTTCAGCACTGCTAATTAGTGCTTACACAAGCAAGGATTTCTCCAAGCCCTCGGGACTGCTGCCTGGAAGGGACGATGCTCCTCAGTCTGCCAGCAGTGCCCTGCAACGAGAACCTGTGCCAGGAGCAGCAGGGTACCAACTGCCCCATCCCTGCTATTTCGACGAAAAAGTTCCTCTCCTCCTTCTCCTGAGGAGCTGCCCCTGTTCAATGCTGCGGTCAGCCACTTGCCAGGTGCTGAGGAGATGAGGAGAGGGGAGAGTGAGGGCAGAGGGCTCCAGACCACAGGCAGAGGAGTCCTGGTCTCTCATGCACCTTCATAAGCAGAGGCTTTTTCAGAAAACCACCGTGGCGTGCTTTCAAGACACCTGCTGCCTCCAGCACGCTGCTGGGGGAGAGCGCCAGGGTGACAGTGATGAGACAGCAGCAGTGCGCTGCGGCAGCCCAGGGTGCGTGGCAGCTCCAGAGGAGTCAGGCTGACTTGAACTAAACACATTCTCATTCAACAATCAGACAGCTTTCAGGACAGCAGCAGGAAAAACCTCAAGAAAAATCAGTTATAAACCCTGTGACACCTGGGCAGATATCCTTGCATCTTCCTGCAGAATAAATATCTGGGCCTCACTTAGTGAGAGACTTGGGTTTGTACCTAAGCCCATCCACAACGACCCCTGGGGGTTTAAGCACACCCCTCAGCGAGGTCCATGAAGCAAGTCAGCAGAGTCTCAAAGCTACTCACACCCTCTCCAGACAGATTTATGAATTAAGAGCCTCAGTCATTTCTTGGCACCGCTTGCTGTTCCTGCAGCTAAAGGTACTTGGCCAGTAGCAATGCAAGACGCTACGCGTGTCCACGGGGACGGCTGCAGGAACGGCCCCACAGAGCCTGCCTCCTCACGCAGGGCTTTGCTGCCTTAAGAGAAGCACGAGATTCCTGTGAAAAAACACTACATAATTTTTTAAAAATGAAGAAAGCAAAGCAAAGGCAGGCTGCAAGGTACATTGTGTCCTACTGCAGCTGAAGAAAACAGTGTAAAAGCATCTGTACGGCTCGAGGGCGGCTAGCCATAGTGAGGAGGAATCCAAACCAACGGGATGAGCAGTGGAGACTCCAGGCCACTTAACATCTGTGCCAGGGACTAAGCCAGTGCCTTGAATAATGTAATGTTTTGTACTGGGGAACTAGAGAAAGAGGAACGATGCTGTTTTTTTTCCCACACCCTCATATTACCCTGCCAAAATAAAGCTCATGAAAGTTAGGCTTAACAATTTTGTCTGAAAAGAGGATATTTACATCCTTAAGAGCATCTGGCATATTTCTGTATTTTATCTTCCTTTCAAAGGGTAACGCAGCTTCTAAAAATTCCATCCAAGAGTTGTTATAATTTTACTCTGCTCCTGATATAATAAACAACTTCATCCATCAGTGTCCAAGCACTTTGCAAAGAAGTCAGCATCCCTATTTACATCTTACAGAAAGGAAACTGAAGCAGCACAGCTTTCCCAAAAGAAAACCAAGAAAGCAGGGCAGACGCCCATACTGCTCGTAGTCACCTGAGTCCCACTCCAGCACCCCGCGCGCTGCTGTGCCCCCAGGTCCTACACGCATGGGACGACACCGACCCTCTGATAATCTCTTGCCTGGAAGTGTTTAGAAACCTGTCGTCCTTCCTGGCAGCCGTGCGATCCATGCTTGTTTCAAAGTCCCTCTCTGTACAAATACAAGGAGCTGGTGCTGCCTCATGAGAGCTCGACATTCTTCTTCCTTTTGAATGATTAGAAAAATACCATATTTACTAGATATACTACATGTATGCTGTATTTAGTCTATAGAAAATAAGATAATTACTAAACCAGAGAAAGTCCACAGTAGCATGGGTGCTGATCTGCATTTTTCAGCAGACTCTGCCTTCCTCACGGAGCGTGTTACTGAAAGGACTGCATGCTGCTTTCATCCATTTGTACAGTTCTAATTGCTAAGGCAATCTCTTAGTGCTCGTTAGCTCTTTTCATCCTCTGCTCATCTCTGTATTATTTGCTAATTTCCTACACGTACAGAAATTATTTTACTTCAAACTCAAGATTGTGCTTATGGATGGTTATAGTGGCCTTTAGTGAAGCATTGTTCTGTTAATCGGAGTAAAAAATGAAATATTAACGTTGTTTTGACCATTCAGAATTTCCCTTGGCTTAAAGAATGTGCAAAGCCGCTCTGGATGCTGAAGCTACAGTCAACTGCATCCCCCTCGATGTTTACCTTGGGCCCCAGCAGCTTGCATCAGCCCTGAGGTCCCCCAGGAGCCAGCTTGCAGCTCTACTCTTTGGGAAAAAGCACAGAAAATTCGACACAGCGCATCCATCCAGTCTGGTGCTCGCTGCATCCAGGCCTTGCGTTTCAGAAAGTTTTATGTCTGTTAGCGAAGAGGCTCTCCTGGGTGTGCGATCCGAGAAGGCAGCAGTCTGCTCGGGTAGATCTTACATTTCTCATGGACCAGCTAACAACAGAGAAAAACTAGATAAAAAGTGGAAAAAGGCAGGGAGGAGAGAGCAAAAAATGGCGTAAGATAGGGCTTGGGAGAAGCAGAGAGGAAAGGTGCATAACTGCTGTAGGGAGCTACACAGAAAGAAGCCGGTCGGTAATACATGACCCCAAAACAGCACTCCAGTCCACCAGCCATCTCAGGTGCTTCAGCTCCGGAGACAGATGGTGAAAAATCATTCTTGAGTTTTAGAAGATAGAGAGGGTTGAAGTTATCTTCATTCTTCATTTAAAAAAAAAAAAAAAAACAGAAAGAGGAGGAAAAAAAACACAACACAAAGAAAAAAAGAAGAAAGATTACTTTGATTCCAGTCCCCATCTGCTGGGGGATTTTTATATTACATTCATCCCTCTCGACTGGCATCCTTGTATCTGTGAAAGAAGTTCCTAGCTTTACCTGGAGACGTTCATGTTCAACAAAACCAGTGCAGCTTTTTAAAATATCTATATTTTTAAGAAGCCTGGATAAAACAGTGACTGTGCCTACAGTAACCCACGTCATCTGCAAGGAACAGAAGTAAAAATCCACGCATCAGAAAAGCTTAATGACTTCACCGCGCCTAGGCTGCGGCACACAGCCCGACACGCATGCACCCAGCAGCTGAACCTACCTGTAACGCAGCGTAGGCACGGAGAGGAGTCGCTCCCAGCTGGCCCTGCCAAGCGCAGCGCCCGTGCTGTCCCCTGCTCTGTTCCCCAACCCCCAGAGCCCCCGCGGGTGCCCAGCGCTCCCCAGCAAGCTCGCAGCCAGCGCTTGCCTTGTGCACACCGTCCTCCAGAGTCATTAAACCAGATCATGATGTCCTCGCTGCTAGGACCAAGCTCCAGGTGGGGAGGCAAACTAGCATCTAGGATGCCCTGTCGCAACAGCATCCTGTCGGCTTCAGGATTCAGCAGCAAACTGTTAATGTTTCCTTTGGTTGTGTCCACGAATGCAACTGCCAATGCCCCTACAGACTGCTGTAACTACTACAGGGGCTACGAGGATGATGAGGGGACTGGAACATCTCTCCTATGAGGAGAGGCTGAGGGAGCTGGGCTTGTTCAGCCTGAAGAAGAGAAGGCTGCGAAGGGGGACCTTATAAATGCTTACAAATACCTGAAGGGTGGGTGTCAGGAGGATGGGGCCAAGCTCTTTTCAGTGGTGCCCAATGACAGGACAAGGGGCAATGGGCACAAACTGAAGCAGAGGAAGTTCTGTCTGAACATGAGGAAGAACTTCTTCCCTCTGAGGGTGACGGAGCACTGGAACAGGCTGCCTAGGGAGGTGGTGGAGTCTCCTTCTCTGGAGATATTCAAGACCCACCTGGACAAGGTCCTATGCAGCCTACTGTAGGTGACCCTTCTTGGGCAGGAGGGTTGGACTAGATGACCCACAGAGGTCCCTTCCAAACCCGAACATTCTGTGGTTCTGTGATTCTGTACTAGAGACAGGGGATAAACGAGCTCTCCTGGCAGCCCCATCCCCAAAGCAGCGCAGTAATAAGGACCATCACTGTCTGGCTTCTAGCACGGGGATTTTTAAGCACCTGTACGTCTTGCTAGAGAAGCAGCTCAGTACCAGGTTCATTAAAACAGGGCTCCTCAGGTTTTTCAGATCAGCATCGGGGG